>OGYR01000148.1_pt1 | contig 63357 bp, 59 predicted proteins | sample 1576661 | NCBI WGS metagenome assembly OGYR01 (sample SAMEA3541490, study PRJEB24748) | human gut metagenome | biome: human gut; feature: human-associated habitat; material: faeces | place: China | collected 2012
TCTTATGACCTTCGCTGTTGATCACCTTGATACCATTATCATAGTATGGATTGTGACTCGCTGAAATCATAAGTCCACAGTCGAAGTCTTCTGTTCTTACCACATATGAAACACTTGGTGTTGTTGTCACATGAAGAAGATAAGCGTCCGCGCCTGATGCTGTCAGTCCTGCAGCAAGTGCATACTGTTCCAAAATATTTTCCCATAATACTATAACTCCTTTGGTACTTTTAATTTCAATTTTATATCAACAATTCTCTTACTCTACTGTTACACTCTTCGCAAGGTTTCTCGGTTTATCTACATCAAGTCCCTTCGCAACACTTACATAATATCCAAGTAACTGCAGCGGGATTACAGCGAGACTTCCCATGAAATGTTCATCCACCTTCGGAACATAGACTGTAAAGTCTACCTTATCTTCCATCTCATAGTTTCCATAGTTTGTCACACCCATCAGATATGCGCCACGGCACTTGCATTCCATCATATTACTGATTGTCTTTGCGATTGCATCGATCGGTCCTAAATTGTATTTCTTATAATACTAATCAACCAACTTGATCACTACTTCTGTATCTGTATCACTGTAGAATGTATAACCATGCTTTAACAGCTTCTCTTTCAGCTCTGTGTAATTCTCAATGATACCACTGTGAACTCCGACCACTTCAGACTCCACGGTACCGGAACCACTCTTCTCACAGTTTCCTGATACATGTGGATGTGCATTCACCTGGCTCGGCTCTCCATGAATTGCCCAGCATGTGTGACTTATTTTATTGTATTTCCTTAAATGGACATACCCTCAAACACTGATAGCATTTAACACACTTCGTTTCGTCTATTCGTGGGTATTCAAATCCTTCTTCATCCTCAATCATTGAAATTGCCATTTGAGAACAAATTGCATAACAAGCGGTACACCCACAACATTCTTTTTTTTCTTTAAATAGTACAGGTATTTTCCTGTCCATCTTTTCCTCCTTTTTATAAACACAATCTCTCGGAATCTTCGGCCCAGTAAAATTAAGGCTTTTTGATTCCTTTTTATTAAAATCCACCACTTTCATGTCAAAAACACTTGACAAATCGCTCAAAACATGCACTGAATCCGATTGAATGTATTTTATCGACTGGAGGGCGATTTTTATGTTACCTGTTAATCGTGGCAGTCATGCTGACTACCAAAACTTTGTTGTTTGTTATTAATCTTCGTAAATATTATCCTAATCCAAATGCTCTTGCTCGTTCCACCTTGGATATCATTGATCGGTTTTGGAATCTCGATTTATCTTTTATCGATACTTTTATGACTGATAAATATCCAAAATTCAATCCTGCACCAAGAACTTCTTCTTGCATACAACATTCTTACCTTCTTTCTATTGATTTTTAAAGTTACTTAATTAACTGAATGGACTGCTCAGCTTAAAATAAATCCTCTTTACGCCATCCTCAGTGGATTTGAACCTGGTAATACTCCCGGTGTTGACACTTTTTATGATTTTATAAACCGCTTGTGGAATTCTGATGATAACCATATGGCACCACATCTCCATCTTCTTAAAACCAAGGTTGAGAAGCCTAAAGCAAAAGGCACGAAAGCTGATTCCTTGGAAAAAGTTACGGTTACCGAGCTGCTTATTTCTTGCGCTCATTTTTTCGTTCAAGAATAGTATTTACTTTTCAAAGTTCAATGCCAGAGTTTCACTGGCATGATTACTCAAAATTCCGAGAAATCATACACCTATTACATAAGCATACTTTCCTAATATTCTATGTGCCATCATAACGCACACTGTAGAAATCATGATTACAAATATTGCATTTATCGGAAATGTATTTGCTATTGGAACTAACTTATTTAAAATCCTAATTATCAGCATATGACTCAGATATATTCCAAAAGAATTATCACCCAAAACTTTTAAAAATTTTTTCAAAATAACTGGTCGCTCATTCAAATTTAAATCACCAGCTTCTATGTATATGTATGCACGTATACATAGAAGTCCCGTTGTTATAATAGAACTCATTTTTAATTGTGTTGTTGCCATATCAAAGTTTCCCATCCAATACCAAATAAATCCCTCAACACCTTGAATCACTAATGAAAACAAGCACAAGTTAGTTAAACATTTTTTAGATAATTGTAAATTAATATAGCCGTTTTTTAAACTTACCCCTAAGTAATAAAATCCAAACCAAAAAACAAATAATTCACCCTGAAATGGAAAGCCTAATTCAATATTAAACCACAAGCTTATATAACGAATTAGAAAAACACTAACGGGTGTTACAAACCACCCTAATTTAGAAAATCTACTTCGCAAAAGTTTAAACGTAACTGGTATTAATAGTACCATCTGTATATAAACCAGAATAAAATAATATATTCCATTACATTTTGACTTAAAAACATCCGGTATAAATGTATTTATTCTACGATTCACAATTGCAAATATAAACGACCAAATTATATAAGGAATAATTATTTTTTTAATTCTGCGACATATTATATCTCTATATACTCCATTTTCGTTTTCTTTGGTTAAATAACCGGAAAGAAATATAAACATACCTACTGCAAAATTAACAAATGGCCGAATTATTACTCCGTACCCCCCCCCACACACATATGTATTAGTGTTATATGTATGGATAACAATTACTGCAATAATTGATAACCCTCGCATTATTTGTATTTTTTTATTCATTCTTCTCTCCCATATTGAACTGCATTAACATACCGTAATCAAGATTTGACTTTATACCCCCCCGTCTTGATCTTTTAAGCAACGGTTTTAATATCTTCTTAATAGTATTTTTTATTCTTTGTTTTATTGGCAAAGATAAATAACTTTTTCTTAACTCTTCAAAATCCATTTTTTTCATATCTATAAAAAAAGTCTCTCTCTCTTTTGGTCTATAAACAGAACGAAACTCTGCTGGATTTTCTTTTGTAGCATCGTCATATTTTACTTCCATAACTTTTACAGATGACTTAGATATGAGCCTGTTAAATATTTTTTCTCCTTGATTCGTTCGAACAATTACCAAAGATGTTCCTTTACTATCATTCATTTTTGGAGCAATAGTATCAACCCCCCAGAAATCTCCTATCGTTAAATCTGATAATCTTAATGTCTTAGCTTTACATTCATAGCAGGATGGTCTAAGGCAGAAATCACTTAAAAACATTTGCATATACGGGTCTTTGCTTTTAGAGATATAAACTTCTTTAGATGAACCATACTCTTTCAATCCAAAGTTTTCCCATCCTTGATCTTTACATCTAAAATTGACTTTCTCCATCTTGCCTTTCATTTTATTTTCCATATAACCTACATATTCTTTCCACAATGCAGGTGATGGAACCCCATGGCAAATAATATCAACACAAATAAGATTTTTATAATCTTTCTGAAGAAATTTCTTTAATCCATTAATTTGACATCCTGTTCCAGTAAATAAAACCAACTTATTTAATACTAAATTTTCACGAACTTTCTTAAAAATATTTTTAATTTTAGCTTGTAAATATTTGGATCCTAGGAGTTTCTCTAAATCTTGCTTTTCTGTAATACCAATATACTCAGCTTCTGTGCAAGATGCATTCATTGCAACTCCATAAACAATTCCTTTTTTTTCAAGAACCTCATTTGCCAACAAAGAAAAAATTGCACCTGAAGAGCTTTTCATCCTTATGTCATTATCATAATATGCCGCATACGCTTTTTTTTCGTTTATCGCCATATTCTATTCTCCCTCCAAACTGTAAATTTCCCCAAATACACCTTATTTAATCTTATCCAAATCCATGAGTTCTCCCCATTTCAAATCTGTCTCAAGCGTAATATCCGTATCAAAACCGCCTTGATCAAAAAAGGTCAGTTCTCCAAAATAAATTTGCCCATCTATATTATATAAATCCACTCTCATATGAACCAAATTCTTTGAGAGTTGTTCGGCAATCCTTATCATTATTTCATAGTTTTCCGGTCTTTCCACATTTGATTCGGGTTCTAATTCCGGTTTTTGATATAATAAGCGATTCCACTCTTTATCATAAAAACGAAAAGTTGGATGTCCAGATGCCCTATTCGTACATACCATCACGCTATCCATTTTTCCATTAAACATAAAAAATTTATAATCATTTGGTACTGTATTCGTTATCATTTTTTCTGCTATAATCCGATGCTTCAAGTTTTTATATGGCCATTCTCTGCATAGATAATAATAATTATTTTTTAAACTCTTTTCCAATACATCTTTTGTTTTATCTATATCCATATTATTTTTATCATTTATAAGTACTACTCCACCAGAATCATGTGTTGTTTTTAAAACAAAACTAGATGGCAATTTTGAAAAGTCTATATCTTCAAAACGATTCCACACACCGTAAGTAGGTATAACATATTGTTCACCAATTTTATCTGCAACATATTTCTTTGCCTCATATTTATCTACCATTATTTGGTAGTATTCTTTTCGGTCATTTATTTTCAACCAATTAAGTTTTTCATTATAGGATCTTGGATTACTCAAATCCAGCTTTCTCTTCAATTTACTTAAAAAAACCATTCTTAAATAAATTGAATCCGGCAAGACTTTAGCTAAATTTACAAAAACTTTTTTATATAATTTCATATGTTTTTCCTTTCATTTACTTTCTTTTGGCAAATTTATGAATTATCGCTTTCATTTCCTCACGATACATAAACGAAGTTATTATCAAAGAAACTATTCCAAATAAAAATGCCTGTATTTCACCAAATGAAATAAGAATAAGTGAATGTATGATTAGCAATACAAACGAAAAAATATTACGCTTGAAACTTATCCCTATGTTCATTTCTATTTTCATATCACGTGCCCTTATCAAAAGCACAACAAAATATCCTAAACAAGTTCCAATCGCAATTCCCTGCATTCCAAGTGGCCTAACTAAAATAAAATTGAATAAAAGATTGGTTGCAGCACCTAATGCAGTTGTAATAAAAACTTTATTTGTTTTAGCTCCTACCGTATACACGACACTAAAGAAAGAAGCATAGCAACTAATAATTGTTGACACCGATAATAAAGGTACATATTCCCATGCTATGGCAAACTCTTTGCTCATAACACCTACATAGACTGGCTTAATAAGCATAACAATTCCAATTGTAATAAATACCATTCCAAATGACGTAACATTGAAAACATTTTGATAAAATCCCTTTTTGTCTTCACTTGATTCAACCTCAATAGCAGACATTTGCCAAGCCTGAATAAACAAAGAATAGACCATATTTATGATTTGAGGTATTTTTAAAGCAAGTGAATATATTCCATTTGCACTATCCCCCAAAAAGTAATTGATAATATATTTGTCACCAGCTGCCATAATCCACCACATTAAACTGTTCGGGACTAACGGGATACTATATTTCAAAATCATTTTCAATATTTTTTTATCAATACATTTAAAGGAGACAACTTTAAAAAAATCACTGAATACAAGAATATATATTGTGCCAATAATTGCTGCTAACAACGTCGCATATAAATATCCAACCATTCCCCACTTAAAAACTAAAAGAAAAAGTACATTGAATCCCAATGTCGTAGCTGTTGTAATTAGACCAAAAATTGTAAATTTTACATTCTGATTTATCGCTCGAAAATACTCACTGTATATCTGATTAAATGTTCGAACAACTAGAAGAGCAACAAATATCCAAATATATTCATCAAATTTGAAAATCATTTTATACACTGGAGTAAATGCTATAGATATTACAGCTCCAAATAAAAAAACTGCAAAGCAATTACTTGCAGCTTCTTTTGGCGTTAAGTCTTTTCCAAGAACAAAACGTATAAGTGCTTCATTAACCATCATAGTTGAAAATGGAATTACCATGCCTAATGACGTTATGAACAAATCAATTGTTCCATATTCTGCTGTTGTCAACACATATGTATATAATGGAACAATCAAAAAGGTTAATATTTTACTTCCAAAATTACCCACTGCAAAAATTGCGGTATTATATACTAATTTTTTATAATTATTCTCACTCATTTATTTAACCTCGCATTATTCTTTTTGTACTATCATTATTCATCTAATGCATGGTGAATAAATCTATATGCTTTTTCCCTTTCCTTTTTTAACAACTGATTGGTTATCGAAAAATCATATTCAAACTTGACATCTTGAATGTTTCCAGTATAATGCAGTTTTTCCAAATGAAATGTTTTTAATAAAGTGTTTATTCTACTTCCCATTCCTGTATGTTTCCCATTTCTATCAAATACTAGAAATGGTCTATTATATAAAATTGAGAAAACCGACGCATGAAATGAATCTGTACATACAAATTCAGCTGTTTTTATAAGATATACAAACTCAGACGGTCCACAACAATAAAAATCACTTTCTAAATTAGATAAATCAATAATTTCACAATCTTTTTCTGCTGCAATTTTATGTATAGCACTTATATATTCCTTTGTTTCAGTTCCCAAAAAATAGCAAACAATATATTTATCCGGAAGCATTTCCTTTGGTTTTTTTACAATTCGATCCCATTCTTCTTTTTGTAACATCATTGTTGGATCAATCAATACTTCTACGTCCTGGCGATTTGTTATTCTTTCTATAATACTTTTTGCGGCTTCCTCTCTTACTGATATTGCATCAAATTTTGAAATATACTGTTCCACTCTTCCTTTATAATCTAACGGTATCTCTTCTATTCCGAATGATGCACTTATTGCAATCTTTTCTTTCTGAGTAAAAGTAAGCAAATCCAAATCACTCAACCCACCATAAATCGGATTCCATATCTGATCTGAACCAACAAAATAGTAATCATATTTATCAAATTCTTGCAATCTTGAGAAAGAAAAAAAATGTTTTGAGTTTGCAATTTTTTTGTTAAATTCCAAAAAGTTTTTCTTTCTTTTTTTAGGATCTTTTGGATCAACGCAGTCCTTTATTTTGTCTCCTTTTAAAATATAACGGAACCAACCTTTTATGTATAATTTTATTACTTCAGTATGATTCACCTTATTGTTATTCAAACAAGGAACATTTACAATATTAACTGTATTTAATCCTTCTTTTTTCAGAATTTCTTGCACCGCATAGTTTTGTAGTTTATTTCCAAAATTTGAATTACCATACAGCGAAACGATTGCTGCTGTTTTTTTATTATTATTCATAATTAATCCTCTATATAAGTTCCTTATAGCCCAAAATATAACAATATATAATTTCAACACTCTTATTCATACTTTTTTTTGCTAATCAATAAAAGGGTCTTATATATTAATATCTTAATATGTTTTTTCCCACTTGGTTTTATAACAATTTTATTTTTTTTCAAAATTCCAGCAATTTTTTGAATACTTTCATTTATTACCTTTGAATTATAAGAAGTATCATTTTTCACTCGTGCTTTCCAATACGTGGTAAAAAGAAGTGCCATCCATAATTCTAAACTATATCTAAGTGCGCTTTTCTCCAATTTTGCATGTACCATCAAAATCATCTTTAATGATTTTGCGAAAGATTCTGCCGTAGGTTGTGAAGATAATGAGGATGAATCAACATCATGATATATAGTATAATAACATTTAGATGAATAGAAATAATTATTGCATTTATCCAAATAGATATATGTGGTATATAAATCTTCAAATATAGTTGACTCATAAAACATATCTTCTGTTAATATACTTTTTCTAAAAATCTTTGCCCCCAAACCCGGTCTAACAACCTCATCTAATTCTTCAATATTGTGCAATCCTTCCCTAGTCTCATTGAATCCTGGAATAATATCTTTCGTATCGCCAATAATATCTTCTCTATCAAAAAAGAGAACATCTATTTTTTCATTTTTTTCAAACAAATCATTAATTTCTTTAAATACATCGGAAGTCGTAACCCAATCATCACTATCCACAAAGAAAAACAAATCTCCTGACGATTTTTCAAATCCAAATTTTCTTGTTAAACCTGGTCCCGTATTTTCTTTCGTGTACGCCTTGATTCTACTATCCATTTCTTGGTATTTTTTCATCAATAAATAACTATTGTCTTTTGAGCTATCATCCACTAATATTAATTCATAATCCTCATATGTTTGACTCAAAACAGACTGTACTAATTTATCTAAATATCTTTCTGCATTATATACAGGTACAATTACACTAATTTTCATACCTCTTCCTTTCCTTGTAATCTTGTCCTAAAATAATTCCATATGCAACAGCTATTGGCTGTATAATATTTGATTCTTCAAAAAAATAACTAAACGCACTTAGGAAAATTGTAATAATCAATAACAACCCCATAACTGGAGCATACTTATTTTTTTCTCGTATAAATTTTATTTCTATAATAATTAAAAATAAAACGAATAATACTAATAATGATAAGCCTATTATCCCATAATCATATAGATACTCTATGTAACTATTATGTGAAAAGCGAGAAAATCCGCCTGGTCTAAGACGATAATAAACACTTTGAAAACCATGTCCCCAAATTTTTTCTCTTAAATTTGACACATTAAACGCTTGAAGAGTAATCGCCCAAATAACATCTCGACCGCTCCCTCCATCCGTACTTAATTTTGAAAAACGGTCAAAAATCTCAAGCCCCGATCTATTTTCAAGATACAATACTGCTCCACTACCTATACAAATAGCAATAAAAAGATACATATATCTTTTCCATTTTTCTTTCAACGACCCTTGTATGTGTGCATCTAATACTAGCATCACGAATATCCCTAAAATTAATGCTATCGTCCCAGTTCTTTTTGTTGATGCGACAGATATAGCAACACATAATAATATACACAAATTTCGCGAGTTCTTTCCTTTAACAAAAATGACAACCAGTGGCAACGCAGTTAAACAATAATATGTTAGAAATACTACCTGCCCTATATTTCCATTTCCTGCTAAATGTATTTTTATAAGAGATACAGAAATAAGACACATTATGAAATAATATATTAATGTCTTATTTTCAGTATTTTTACTCATTTCATTATGACAAGTAAAGTTATAATACACAATAACACTTAACGGCCAAATAAATATATCAATTAGCGTATAAGGTAAATAAATTGAATCCTTTAATATAGTAATTACACATTGATATGCAACTAGAATCCCTAAAATCAAAGTAATACAATTTATTGATTTTCTTTTTAATGTTATCAATTCCTCCCAAAAATAACATAGCAAAACTATTACCTGCATACCAAATCCCAAAAGTCTTATAGTGCTATTTTGGTTTGTTTGATATAACATTTTAAGCATGATTGAAAAAAACAAACAGTTATATGATAACCACATTAAAATTTTATTAGGTTTTATTTTTAGTACCACAAATATTCCTCCTGAATAAATGACATTTAATAATTGAAATTATAATTTTTGTTATATTTTTATGTATTACATTCAATTTTCTATCATTTATTATTCAGTACTGAATATTCATGTCATTACTCACATTTTCCTAAAAAAGCCCCAATCATCATAGCTATTGGTACAGCTACTGGATGCACAAAAGCAGATTCTGCTGTTGATACTATCATCAAATAACAGATCCCACTCATTGCTGCAGCATAATATGAATTTTCTACTTTTCTAATTCCCTGGATTGCTTTGAACAACATTGCTATTGCCAAAATATACGAAAGCAATCCAAAATATCCTGTTTGGCCCAATATCATAGGCCAAAACGAATCACTTACAAATTGTGATGCCCCAATGCGTAATCCATTAATATTAGACAATCCATATACCGCATATACCGATGAATAATATACTCCAGAATAATATGAACCAAATGTGGCAAATCCTGTACCTAGCGGGAATATATCTCTTGCAATTTTAAACGCTTTCGTAAGTAACTGATATCTGGCGGAATCCTGAATAATTGAACTGAAAAAGTAATATTGTATTTGATCCCATCCCAAAATCACAACCAAAGGAATAAATAACAGCATTGTTCTCAGAGTTATTTTTTTCTTTCGAACAAAAACAAAATAATATATTAATATAATTGCAAGTGCAGCTCCAAAAGCTTTACTTCTTAATGTAGAACCCATTACGAGCAATAGTATTATTATGTATTTTTTGCTCCCTTTTACATAATTTGTAAGTGAAAGGAAAATCATAATCAAAAACACACAGCAAGCTACAAGCACTGTTGGATGCGTATACATCAATTGTTCAGATCTTAAACCATATCTTTCTGTCGCTTGAAAAATGTGAAGTGAATAATCAATAAAAATTAACACTCCATACAATATCGTAATGCATTTTACATGAAAATATATTTTGCTTGCATATTTTTGCATGTCAATCTTTGTAAAAAATTTTTTTCCGACATATAATGCAAGCCAAAATTTTATACATAAAAACGCATCAGATACTTCCGCTTTCAATATAGTTTGATATCTATAAGTGATACTAGATAGAAAACCAAAACATAAAAATACTAGAATGAACCTAGCATACCCCCCCGTGTACATTTTTGTAATTTAAGTTTAAAATGATTCTTTTTTAATTCAAATACAAAAACGGGTATAGATAATACTGCAAATAGTTCATCCACATAACTAACTATAGGTATATACTGTTCTATCCAATCTTTGAATACAAATATATATACTAGACATATGAAAATAGTATATCTCTTTGTAGTCTTACTTTTTGTCATAGAATACATCTTTATTTCTCCATCTGTTTTGCAATATCTTCATCAACAATCTGTTCTCCAGATTTATGCTTCAGCTGCTCTTTCGAAGCTTCACTTAATCCGTTATTAATTACACAATTAACATCACATGTACTGCATTTATCAAGTTCTTCTTTTGTGACCTTTCCATCACGATAGTCACGACAAATACGGTTTTCATACATACTATATGGTGTTTTACTGAATAAAGCCTTGAATTTATGAATCAAAACCCATGTTGCTGGTTTCCATATATACTTGTGCATAGCAGGGCTAACAGAACCGATCATCCAGCAGTCACGGTCGCAGCAACGAACCTTCGCACGAACTTTCTCTGCCTCCGGGCTGTTCCACAGCTCGTCCCAAGTCTGATTATTCAGGTTGCCCATGACCTCTTTATCCTTAGTTCCATTGCAAGGCATAACGTCGCCATACGGGTCGATAAAGAAAGTATCGAAGCTCATGTCGCAAGGCAACAGACGTTTCTGACCATAGATGTAGTTAATCAGACCGTGGTTAAAGTAAGCACGGAACCACTTCTTCGGACTATTGCTGCAGAGCAGTTCGTTGACCAGGTTCTCGAAGTTCTTTGCAACCATTGGACGGTCGTGGATGATATTCTTAGCCTCAACGAAATAGAAACTGTTATGCAGAGAAGCTGTTGCAAACTCCATGCCCATCTCATCAGAGATCTTGTACAGCGGAACCAGGTCAGGAGCATTCTTGTCCTGAACAGTCATGCCGAAACCAACGTCCTTCATGCCCATTTCACGAAGAATCTTTAGTGTGCCATACCCTTTTGCGTATCCGTCTTGAAGACCACGAATCTCATTATTGGTCTGCTCCAGACCCTCGATAGAAATACGGATACCAATCTGCGGAAACTCCTTGCACAAATCAACAATACGATCTGTGAAGAAGCCGTTGGTGGAAATAACGATACGGTCGGACTTCTTGTACAGCTCACGCACGATATTCTTCAGGTCAGTACGGATAAACGGTTCGCCACCGGTGATGTTCGTGAAGTACATCTTCGGCAGTTTTTTGATAGTTTCAATACTAATTTCTTCTTCCGGCTTGGAAGGTGCTTTATAACGGTTGCACATGGAGCAACGAGCGTTGCAACGGTAAGTGACAATGACAGTACCATTTAATTTCTTTTCTTCAGACATGATTAACTCTCCTATTGTTTACTCTCAATTTTCTTTTCTCACACGACTAAATACCTTCATCAAAGTATTATAATGAGTCTGCGGTGCAAACCGATTTTCTAATCTATTCCGACTTGCGGCTCCCATTTTCTCTACCACAGCATCGTCATCCAGCAAGGCAACCTTTTCGCACAGTTCCCGAGCATCGGCAGGCTTAAACAGATAACCATTCACGCCATCCAAAACAAGTTCTGGTAGGCTTCCGATGTTACTTGCAATAACTGGCTTTGAATACTGAAAAGACTCCAATGCAGTATTGGGAAGGTTATCATACCAAATAGACGGAATCAATGTGAACCGTGCGCCTTTGATGATTTCTTCCAATTCCTCACCGGCTTTGAAGCCTAAGAACTCAACATTCTTAATGTTCTTTTCTTTGATATATACCTTTAATCTTTTCGCCTCGTCTGTTGTATCATCGCCCATTATTTTCACATGGCGATCCGGCATCATCTCATATGCTTTGACAACAGTGTCAACACCTTTTTCCTCTGTCACACGTCCAAAATACAAACCATATGTTCCAACTCGTGGTTTTCCGACTTCTGATTTGCTTGCAGTAAATGTCGGAATACAGGTAATTTTATTCTCATCAAAACCATTCTCAATCAGTTTCTTCTTTAAAAACTCAGACGGCGTAATAAATGCATCCACACCTTTATATACATTCATCGCCGTATGTACTTTCATAGAAAAAACTCGAACGACCGATGCAAACAGTGATCCCTTTACACATCTTTTCTTTATGCAGGTCTTATAGCCCTTCGTAAGGCACTCTTCACATGGTTTCTTGTTGTACATGAAATCAAATCTCGGGCACAGTAAAAAGTAGTCTGACAATCGCAACACTACCGGAACCCCCATCTTCTTTGCACCGCAAATCACGCTCGGTGAAAGCTTGTTTACAAAATGGATGATATATACCAAATCTGGCTTTATATCTTTGATTTCTTTCTTAATAGCTTTCTCAACCTCAGTGGAATAGATACTGCGAGTCAGCATTTGCCAGATGACCTTTGGGGTCTTTTTACATTCTTCAAAATAAGTTGCGTCACGGCTTCCAATCGGCTCTACAAAATATTTTGAATACTCTGTTTCAACATTTTTGTTAGAATGGATGGAGAACGGAATCACTTCATGACCATTATCTTCCAACATCTTCTTAATGTTGAACATATATTTTTCCGGCCCACCCGAAATAAAATATCTATAATTAACCAATAAAATTTTCATATCTTTAATCCCTCTGGAAAATATCTCTTGTATAAACTTTTTCCTGCACATCGTCCAAGTTCTTATCGTAGCGGTTTGCAATGATTGCATGACTGTGTTTTTTGAACTCTTCTAAATCGTTAACAACATGGCTACCAAAGAATGTATCCCCGTTTTTCAACGTAGGCTCATAAATAATAACTGTTGCTCCCTTGGCCTTAATACGCTTCATGACACCCTGAATAGAACTTTGGCGGAAGTTGTCGCTGTTACTCTTCATGGTCAGACGGTATACGCCAACCACGACTTCCTTCTCCTTGTTCTCATCCCAACTATCATTTGCCTCGTAAGCACCAGCAATTTCCAGCACACGGTCAGCAATGAAGTCTTTACGGGTTCTATTGCTCTCGACAATTGCTTCAATCAGATTTTCCGGTACATCTGCATAGTTAGCCAACAGCTGCTTGGTATCTTTCGGCAGGCAATATCCACCGTAACCAAAGCTTGGATTGTTATAATGCGTACCGATACGAGGATCAAGACAAACACCGTTAATAATTTGCTGAGTGTTCAACCCCTTCATCTCCGCATAGGTATCAAGCTCATTGAAGTAGCTGACGCGCAGTGCCAGATATGTATTGGCAAACAGTTTAACTGCTTCTGCCTCGGTGAATCCCATGAACAGAGTATCAATATTCTCTTTGATAGCACCTTCCTGCAGGAGTTCAGCAAAAGTATGTGCAGCCTTTACCAGACGAGCATTATCTACATCAGTACCGACAATGATACGAGAAGGATATAGGTTGTCATACAGAGCCTTGCTCTCACGCAAAAATTCTGGACTGAAGATGATATTGTCGCAGTGGAATTTCTCACGCACAGAAGCTGTATAACCAACCGGAATCGTCGACTTGATAACCATAATAGCTTCCGGGTTATACTCAATAACCAACTTAATTACAGCTTCCACTGCACTGGTGTCGAAAAAATTCTTCTTACTATCATAGTTGGTAGGTGCAGCAATTACCACAAAATCAGCATCACTATATGCTTCCTTGGTATCCAGCGTTGCCGTTAAATCCAACTCTTTTTCTGCCAGATACTTTTCAATATATTCATCCTGAATCGGAGATTTCTTATTATTAATCATTTCTACTTTTTCAGGAATAATGTCTACAGCGGTCACCTTGTGATGCTGAGACAACAACGTGGCAATGGAAAGACCAACATATCCCGTTCCGGCAACAGCAATCTTTAAATCCTTAAATTCTCTCATTTTTCTGCCCTCTAATTCTTTTATTTATAAAACTCAGCGTACCACTCAGCAAACTTCCGCAGACCAATCCGCAGACTTGTGCTCGGCTTGTATCCGAAGTCACGCTCCAGTGCGCTGGTATCCGCATAGGTCACAGGTACATCACCGGGTTGCATCGGAACCAATTCCTTGTGTGCCTCGAAATCGTAATCTTTCGGCAGCACTTTCGCTCTTACTAGCTCCTCGAAAAGAATCTGCACAAAGTCCAGCAAATTTTCCGGATTCTGATTACCGATGTTGTAAACAGCATACGGTGGAATCGGCAGACTGTCCTCGCCATTCTTTTTGTCTGGTGCCTTCTTCATCACACGGACAACGCCCTCAACGATGTCATCCACATAGGTAAAGTCTCGCTTGCAGTTGCCGTAGTTAAAAATCTTGATTGTTTCGCCCTTCACCAATTTGTTGGTAAACCCGAAGTAAGCCATATCTGGACGACCAGCAGGACCATATACTGTGAAGAAGCGCAGGCCAGTAGACGGAATATTATACAACTTGGAGTAAGCATGAGCCATCAGCTCATTAGATTTCTTAGTTGCTGCATACAAAGAAACTGGATTGTCTACCTTGTCATCCGTGCTGTACGGAACTTTCTTATTGGAACCATAGATACTGGAGGAGGATGCATATACTAGATGCTCCAAGCTCTCACAGTGACGGCAGGCTTCCAAGATATTGAAAAAACCAACCAAGTTAGATTCCACATATGCATCTGGGTTGGTGATGGAGTAACGCACACCAGCCTGTGCTGCAAGGTTCACGACTACAGACGGTTTGTATTTTTCAAACAGCTCTGTAATTAATGCCTTGTCAGCAATATTACCTTTGACAAAAGTAAATGTGGGATACTTTGCCAGCTCATTCAAACGGAAATCTTTCAGGGCAACGTCATAGTAGGTATTCATATTATCGATGCCAATAACCGTTGCAGAAGGAGCCTCCTGATAAATTCGTTTCACAAGATTGGAGCCGATAAATCCAGCCGCGCCTGTGACTAAAATCGTTTTTTTATCTAATCTTACAATACTCATATTCCCTATTCCTCAACTTTTAATTTTATAAATTATCTAGATACAATAAGGTCTTTCTATTCCTTATCATTGTTTTTCTCCGTATTCCTTACTCTATTTCCCGCCCTGCGTTTGTATGATAAAGTCATAGTCGTTTCTGAATCTTACTGTTTACTGATGTGCTATATCATAATACAGGGTGTGACACTTAAAATGACTGATGATAACATCATCTGCTCTATACAAAGTCAGGTAGTGATACTGAAAGAGATGTCATACAGTTTGGAAGTCGCAATTTTTAGCGCATTACCGATGTTTTATCGTCGCTTTCACTATGTACATCTCGCTACCTGCTTTCGGTCAGATGAGATTATTTATCATCAATACTTTTATTTATTTCTGTACAATTTTATTGTTTCTTTCGCAACATCATCCCAGTTATATTTTTCGCAAATATATTCTGCAGCCTGTTGTTTTAGTTCCTTTACTTTGTCAGTACAATCACAAGCTTCTTGTAACCTATTCTGTAAATCTTGTACATCTGACTTTTTAAATATCAGTGCTTTATCCTCCACAACTTCTGTACATTCTGGAATATTAGAAACCAGGCAACAATTTCCATAGCTCATTGCCTCCAAAAGACTCAAAGGCATTCCTTCCAAATCAGAAGGTAAAGTATAAATATAAGCATTACTATATAATTCTTCCAACAACTGACCTTGAACAAATCCTGTAAAAATAATTCGATTATCATCTTTCGCCGAATCTTTTAACTCTTTCATAAAAGAATCTGTATCACTTGATCCACCAGCGATGACAAGTTTTTTTTCTGTTCTTACCTTCTTGAAAGCCTCAATCAAATATCTTATTCCTTTTTCCGGTACTAAACGTCCAAGAAATAATATGTAAGAATCTTTTACCAATCCAAATTTATCCGTAATCAATTCTGCTTTTCTAATTTCCGGTCTATTTACTCCGTTGGGAATAAATCTTGTCTCTCTTCCATACTGATTTCTAAAGTAATCCTGCACACCTTTACTCAAAACTATGATTTCATCAGCATATTTCACAGCGTTTTTCTCACCCTGTTTGATAAACTTAGCTCCGAAACCTGATTTCCACTTTTCACGTTGCCAGTCCAAACCATGAACAGTCACTACTACTCTTTTCCCTAATAGCTTCGGCAACCACGAAAAAAAAGCTGGTCCTTCAGCATGAATATGTACTACGTTATATTTTCCAAATGCACTGTAAAGTGCTGCAAAGAATGACGAACTAACAGCTGCAAGGCCTTTTTTCTCGATGGTCGGAACATATTTTTGATTAATTCCTTCGTATTCAATTTTCTTATCATACTTTATACCACTCACATGATGTCCTAATCTGTTATAACAAGTAACGCCATAACCTTGCTGTGCCATTCTTGTGCATAACTCTTTTACAACAATTTCGATTCCACCTTCTCTGCTTAGTCGTTTCTGCCCAAACATAGAAATAATAAACTTTTCATTATTCATCACACACTAACTCTAATCTCCCCGTCCTCTTTCTTTACATCAAAAACAAATGGATGCTTTTGCCCCCACTCCGGATCTTCCTTCTCCTTCTCCTTCCATTCCTTCCATTTCTGAATGAAACCATTGTGAATCAGATTCTCCGCTGCGAGTCTTGCTTGTACCGCTTCGTCATAATTGTCAAAAAGCCCAACATAATAACGCTTCCCCTTGAAACCAATATCCACACGATACTTGTCGCAATTCTTCATCTTAAACACGCCTCTTAAGCCACTCTTGTTGTCTCTTCTGCTTTTTCTCTTTTCCAGTACTTCAACACAGGTTCCGTCCACAAAATGTCGTCTATTTGCAATTTCTTGACGATTTTTTTTCTGTAAGCAGCCACAACTATGACATGTTCCTTGTATAAGTCTTGCCGCTGGTACATCAACTTCATTTCCACAGTCACATACACAATGCCAATAGACGGAACCTCTACCATCTCTTTTTTTTGTCATATCCTTAACTGTCAACATGCCAAACTTTTGACCTGACAGATCTTTTGGTCTTCTTCCCATAAGCCTTCATCCTTTTTACAAGAAATTTCGTAGAGTAGATTACTCTACGAAATACGCTTTTTCTTTGAATTGTTTCAAATCTTAGTATAATTATCATGTATAGTTTACTCTTTTCAAACTTTTCTGTCAATGTATATACATTCATTTCATAAATTTATACAATCTCTTAGCAAAAAAAGTCGAAAAATAGACACTTTCGTCATTTTAATCTCCTTTTTTAAATGGATTTTTATCTATTCGCCGTCAAATTTATGGTCAATTGTCAGTCAATTTACAATCTGTCAGATCTGAAAATCAAAAATATTTATTTCATTTTATCTAATCCACTTCACACATTTATAAACACATGTTTTTAAAAATCAATCCTAATTATAAATTTTACAGCATTTATTTACCGTCAAATTTTTGGTCAGATATCTGGAATCTCTTGATTTCCGAGGCTTTCCATAAAAATTTCGTAGAGTAATCTACTCCACGAAATACGCTTTCTTTTTCTATTCTGAACTTTTCTCTTTTTCCCATACAACTCAAAGAAACTCTCCCAGAGCATTGCTGAGAAGATCTCTAATTCACTAAAAAAATCGTGCCCCCGGCAGAACTCTCCGCCGACAGCACGATTCCTATACTTTTTACTTATATAATTCTATTAGATGTTCAGAAGATCACTGAATACTTTCAGAGCTCCGTCTGTCTCATGTGCAAGTACGCGTTTTGCAAGGACTTTACCGAGCTGAACACCTTCCTGATCGAAGCTGTTTACATTCCACAGGAATCCCTGGAACATGATCTTGTTCTCGAAGTGAGCAAGCAGTGCTCCGAGAGATGCTGGTGTTAACTGCTCTCCGATAATGATGCTTGAAGGACGTCCGCCTTCGAAGTTCTTGTTACGGTTCTCGTCTTCTTTACCACATGCAAATGCTACGATCTGAGCAGCTACGTTCGCGCAGAGTTTCTGCTGGCTTGTGCTGTCCTGGATCACAACATCTGTACCGATCTGGCTGTTCTTGAATCCTACGAACTGAAGCGGCACAATATCTGTTCCCTGGTGAAGAAGCTGATAGAAGGAGTGCTGTCCGTTTGTTCCAGGCTCTCCGAAAATAACCGGTCCTGTTACATAATCAACCGGCTCACCAAAGCGGTTTACGGATTTTCCGTTAGACTCCATATCCAGCTGCTGCAGATGTGCAGGGAAACGGCTCAGTGCCTGGGAGTATGGAAGTACTGCTGTGCTTGGGTATCCGAGTACATTTCTCTCATATACACCGATCAATGCATCGAGCATCTCCGGGTTCTCTTTGATATTCTTATTGAGGGACAGTTTATCCTCAGCTGCTGCTCCGTCAAGGAACTGTGCGAATACTTCCGGTCCGAATGCGAGGGAAAGTACTGCTCCACCAACTGCTGATGTGGATGAGAAACGTCCTCCGATATAATCATCCATGAAGAAGGCTGCAAGGTAATCATCACTCTTTGCAAGTGGTGAAGTCTCACTTGTTACTGCGATCATATGCTTGGATGCATCAAGTCCTGCGTTCTTAAGAGCATCCTTAACAAAGGACTCATTTGTCAGAGTCTCAAGTGTTGTTCCTGACTTGGATACAAGTACGAAGATAGAATGAGCAACATCTACAGAATTCAGAACTGCTGCCGCATCATCCGGGTCAACGTTGCTGATGAACTTTGCTTCCATCTTGAATGTATCATTCTTCTTTGCCCAGTTCTCAAGTGCAAGGTACATTGCGCGAGGACCGAGGTCACTTCCGCCGATACCGATCTGAACAACTGTTGTAAACTTCTCTCCGGCACCGTTTGTAATCTCACCTGCATGTACTTTGTTCGCGAACTCAGCAATCTTCTTCTGCTGCTCTACATAGAAAGTACGCTTGTCTACACCGTCAGCCTCAACAGCATCTCCGAGCTGTCCGCGTGTCATATGGTGAAGTACGAGACGCTTCTCTCCTGTGTTCACAACTTCTCCGTTGTAAAGTGCTTCGAACTTCTCTGTCAACTGTGCTTCTTCTGCCAGTTTCTCAAGAGCTGAGAGAACTGTGTCATCCACTTTCTTCGCTGCATAATTGTATGCTAATCCTTCTGCCATCGGAACGCTGTAGTTCTTCACACGCTCTGCTCCGTTCTCTCCGGCCATCACTGCTGCGAGGTCTACACTTTCTGTCTTCTCAAGTTCCTGATAAGAAGTAAGCTTATCCAAATTGTTCCAGGTAATCATCGTTGATTCCTCCTTCATAAAATAAAGTTCATATCCGGCTGTCGGGTTCAGTATCTTCTGACCGGCAGACCATCCATTTCATAAAAAAACTATTGTTAATTTCTCAACAATCAAGTTCATTATACAATCAATCCCGTGCAAATTCAACCCACAAACGATATTATCAGATTGCTGTTCGCACATCGTATAACCGGTAATATTATCAGAGCAGCTCCGCAAACAGACGTAAGATCAGCTGTCCGAGTCTTAAGCCCGCACTTCTTCCTTCTTTATACTGCTCGGTCACTTCTCTGCTTTCTCCCATCGTGCGGATCAGATCATCCCGGATCTCCAGCACTGCGTCGCAATCTGCCAGGAAGCATCCATTCTCAAAGTGATGGTACAGGCTGCGGTAATCGAGATTGATCGTTCCGCAGGTCGCCATTTTATCATCTGCCACACTCATCTTCGCATGACAGAATCCCGGTGTCCACTCATAGATACGGACTCCATGCTTAACCAGATTATGATAGAAGGAACGGGTCACACTGTAAACCATCTTCTTGTCCGGGATACCCGGTGTTATGATACGCACATCAACGCCACGCTTTGCTGCCAGTGTGAGTGCATGTGTCATCTCGTCTGTGATGATCAGATACGGAGTGATAAACCAGCAGTATTTCTCCGCTTTATTCGCCATACTGATATATACTTCCTCGCCTACCTGCTCACCATCGAGCGGACTGTCTGCATATGGCTGGACATAACCACGCTGTTGTGCTTTGTATGCATAGTGGATCACATATTTCTCCGGTACAAGTTCTTTTGACTTTACATTTCCGGCTGCATTCCACATTTCCAGAAATGCTACTGTCATAGACTTGACCGCATCTCCTTCCATACGGATCCCGGTATCTTTCCAGATTCCATACGGATGTGTGATGTTGAAATACTCATTCGCCAGATTGTATCCACCTGTGTAAGCAACCTTTCCGTCAATCACAGTAATCTTCCGGTGATCGCGATTGTTCAGGAACATATTCAGTCCCGGCAGAATCGGGTTAAATACACGGCATTTGATTCCTAAAGATTTCAGTTTTGTTGCAAAATCCATGTTTACAAACCAGATCGATCCCATATCATCATAGAAGATACGGACTTCTACGCCTGCTTTCACACGGTCTTCAAGTACCGTCTGAATCCTCTGCCATGCCTCTTCGTCTTCGATGGCATGATACTCCATAAAGATGAACTTTTCTGCCTTTGAGAGATCCTCCAGCTGTGCATCCAGCCCTTTGATCGCCTCATCATAATAGGTAACATCTGTGTTCTGATAAACCGGGTAACAAGAGTAATTCGTCAGATAAGAAGCGATTGCCCCCGCCTGCGGACTCTCTTTTTTCATCCATTCGAGAATCTGTCTGTTATCCGGAAGATATGGGAGCAGTTTTTTATCAATCTCTTCATATCTCGCCCGCATCTTCTTTGTGCTTCCGTTCAGACCTACGAGAAGATACAGACTCACACCAAGAATCGGGAATGCAAGCATCAGTATGATCCATGGCATTTTCATCGATGAAGTCTTATCCATGCTGTAAAGTCCAAGCACAAGAAAGATTGCCACGATTCTTGTTGCCCAGTCAATAATAGTTGCGTATTCACTTACCTTTGTGAACAGAAAGAGAAGGAAGACAATCTCCAGCAAGATAGATACTGCTGTGAAGATCAGCCTCTTTGTTCCGTTCTCTGTCTTTTTCTTTCCTTCGAATGTACTGCCGCTCAAATCTACATGCCCCTTTTCTCTTTTCCTTTTAATAATTGCTATTTTCTCTTTGCATAGAAAGACGGAGAATCCGATCACTCAGATTCTCCTGACTCTTTTAATTAACACATACTATAACAGATATGGAAGGAAATTGAAACAAGTATTTTCTTTTTCCACTGTTTTTTTATTCATGTCGCAGTGCCTCGATTGGATTCATATTCGCTGCTTTCACGGACGGGATCAATCCGAAAATAATGCCGATCAGTGTAGAAAACAGCACTGCGATCACAATCGAAACTCCGCTGATTGCCACCGGAACTGCTGAGACTTTGGATATAATGTACGCAAGTGCGATTCCTCCAAGAACACCTATAATTCCTCCAAGCAGTGTCAGTACCGCTGCCTCTGTCAGGAACTGTGTCAGAATTCTGCGTTTTCTCGCTCCGAGTGCCTTCTTTAATCCAATCTCGCCAGTACGTTCTGTAACCGACACGAGCATGATATTCATAACTCCGATTCCACCAACTAACAGGGAAATGCTGGCGATCCAGATCAGCTGCTGATTTGTCGAGTTGCTGATTTCCTGGATCTGTGTTGCCTGCTCTAACAGATCTTCTCCTTTGTATTTTACGGTATCATCTGAAACTGTCAGCATAGCATTTAAAATATCTGCGGCTTTCTCTCCTGCCGCTGTCATATCATCTGTACTTTTTGCACGCACGACAAGGTTCTGCGGTTCGTCATACTGGTAAATGACCGGCCATACTTGATCCGGAATAATGATCTTTCCACTCTGGTCATCTGACATGTAGCGGTAGTAATCTTCCATTGAGTTGATCACCGGCTGGGACTCTGCTTTCTTTGCAACCATTCCAACGACAACAAAAGGCTCTCCTTTAATCTCGATCGTTCTTCCGATCACATCTGCATTGTCGAATAAACTTGCCGCTGTTGTCTTATCTATCAAGGCTACTTTTCGTCCTTCGGAATAATCTTTGTCTGTTAATCCTCTTCCTTTGGTTACCTGATATCCGTAAACATCCAGATAATTTCTGTCAATTCCAAGAATCACGCTGTTACTTAATGACTTTGCGCCGCGGTAAACTGCGTCGTATTCATTTCTTGTATGATATAAAGACGCTGTCTCCACTTCCGGGAGTTCAACGATCTCCTGCAGTGTCTCGTCTGAGATCTCCGGCACTCCGTCCGGGAGTGACTGATACTGCAGATCGATCGGCCAGTCACCCTGATAGAGCTGTACATTTACCGCGTCATTTCCTGCACCGACCAGATTCTTCTTAATCTGTTCATTCGTTCCTTTGATTGTGGACACAATTGCTATAATGGAACCGATTCCTATGATGATTCCGAGCATTGTGAGCGCAGATCTTAATTTATGATTCCAGATTCCCTGAAACGCCAGTCTGATGTCTTCTAACATAATGGCACCTCACTCTCTTTCATTTTGATACTGTTCAGTCTTCTTAATAATAGTCGTACAGGGTATCTGCTTCCTGTGTCTTTGCGCCTTCTTTGACATCTCTGCCGTAAGGGAACGCGATCAGGTCGTCCATTGTGAGGCCGGAGGTGATCTCCAGTGAATTGTACATATTTTTGCCAACCTCTACATACTGTTTTGTTAATCTGCCATTATCGCCCCGCTTGTAGACATAATAGCGGTTTCCTTCCTCGCGGACAAACATTTTTTCAAGATAGATCGATCCATCACTACCTGCTGCAATTCCATTCATCGACAGATTCACAGACTCACCATTCGAGAGATTTGCGTCTCCGTGGATCACGAGCGTGAACGGATAGAAGGACTGATTCTGGTTCTCTCCTGTGGAATAATCGCTTACCGGTGAGTTGCCAACACCTGTAACTGTCGCTTCGTAGGATTCTCCCGACTGCCAGGACATTACAGTCGCAGTCATTCCTTCTTTGATCTGATCAAGCATTGTCTCTCCGACTCTTCCGGTCACATAGAAACCTTCTTCTCCGACAACGCTGACAACTGGTTTGTTCTCATTCTTTGCAGACGCTTCGTCAGTCGCTTCTTTGACTACACCTTCTACCGTACTTTTGATCACGCCGTCCCCGACCTTTTTCTTCAGCTTTTTCAGTTCCAGTTCAGCGGATCTCCTGGAAAGATCCAGATCTTTGATCTTCTGCTCTTTCTCCTTGATTTGCTTCGTCACTTCTTCCTTTGACGGGAGGTCCGGGGTGTCTGGGATAACCGGATCTTCTGAAATATCCGGTTCCGGAGTTGGTTCTGGTTCCGGAGTTGGCTCTGGTTCCGGAGTTGGCTCTGGATTTGGAGTCGGCTCCGGGTCTGGAGTTGGTTGTGGATCCGGTATGACTACCTGTCCTGTTTTTCCATCGAGGATCCAACAGGATAAGAATTTTGTCGGCGCTTCTGCGTTATCTACTACATCAAAGGCACACACTTGACCCTCTTTTAATACTTTGAGCATAAACGGTGCATTTACGGCTGCCCCCGGTGCGCAAAGATAACGATACGGTTTTTCCATTGTTCCGTCTGCATCTTCTTTATTATAAGGAACAGAATCTAATGTGATCTCACTGTAAACCTCTTTTCCCTTTAATGCTTCAGGGAATGGACGCTCGACTGCGGAAGATGGTACATCGTCTTTTTTGTTATCGTCTTTTGTATTATCATCTTTCGAAGCATCGTCTTTTGAAGTATCATCTTTTGTGTTGTCGTCTTTTGTCGTATCATCCTTCGAGGTATCACCATCCGGTTTTTTATTCTCATCCTCTTTTGATGTATTAAGAACGGTTGTCTTTACAGCACTCATCTTCTGTACAGTTGGCTGTTGTTCTCCATCTGCGCTTGTCTGCACGACGGATGCCCCTGTATCTGCCTTCGCGGTCTTTGTCCCCTTGAGCTGGGTGATCTCTTTCTGCAGGTTCTGAATGTTCAGGTCAATCCCCTGAATCTGCATTTCTTTCATCTCAAGCTCCAGGGAAGAAAGTGTCGTGTCGTATGCCACAAGACGGTCTCCGACTTTCACCGTATCCCCGGCTTTCACGTAAACCTGTGTGATCGGCATAGTATCATCCACGTAAATGTCCTGCTTTTGGTTCGTTGTGACGGTTCCGTAACTTGCAATCCCGCTATCATCGTACCAGCCACCGGAATTCACACTGCTGACAGGAGCTACTTTAACAGCCTTTCCGCTGTTCTTCACTGCGAAACCGATTCCAAGTGCAAGAACGATGCAGCCTGCTGCCACAGGAATGCCGATCTTGATTATTTTCTTTTTATTCATCCGCACTCTCCTCCGTTCCCGGAACTCCTTCCTGCATTGCATTCTCTTCTACAGGTTCTTCGTAACCGCCCTCGGCTCCTGACATATCTGAAGTACTGCCTGAAGTACTGCCTGATGTACCTGAATCGTTCTTCACAACAGCTGCACCTTTTTTGCACTCCTCGCTTGGCCATACAATGTAATCAGAAGCTTTCAGTCCGTCTACGATCTCACAGGTTCCCATATCTTCGTTCGTCTCTCCGAGTGTAACAGAACGCTTCTCCAGCTTGTCATTATCTCCTGCTACCCATACATATGGATGATCTGAATCTGCGTCTACAATGTAGTCACGCATCAGCCACATCTTGTCTGCTTCCAGTGAAGTACTTGTCTCGATATAGACATGCTGTCCGAGCATCAATCCATCCACTGTATCCAATGTGACATAGAATGGATACTTTGTTGCCTGATTATCGCTGTTCTCAGAACCATAACTCATAGAATCCTGGGAACTGTTCTCCGGCTTCTCTGTGTCTACGTTATCTACTGTACCTGTCCAGATCTCATCTTCATTCACTCTGGAGCGGATCGTCACCTGTGTGCCCGGTGTCAGATCTCCGATGTTCTGCTCGCTGATCTTTCCTTTGATTCTGTATTTTCCTGTAGAAAGGATACTCATAAACGGTTTGGACTCTCCTGTAGAAGGATCTGTTCCCTGCTGTTCGTTGATCTCCTGTACAATTCCGGCAACTGTAGAAGTTACTGTAGACTGTTCCAGGCTCTTCTGTGTACGGTTTACTTCCAGCTCTTTTACTTTATAATTGTACTCTTCCTGCTTGATCTCCATCTGAAGTTCCTGGATCTGTGTCGTATAGGACAGCTGTTCGCTGGCCGGCGCACTCTTCTTCTCCGTTGTAAGTGTCGCGATCTGTGAATTCAGGCTGCTGATGTTGTTCGTGATCTTCTCAAGCTCCAGTTTTCCCTGATCTAATGTCATGGCAAGCTCTTCTGTATCGTATTCAAACAACTTTGTTCCAGGCTCTACTTCCTGCCCTTTTTCAACAAAGATCTGTTTTACCTTCTGGTTGTCTGCCAGTGTCAGTTTCAACGTATCCTGTGCTTCAACCACTCCTGTAAAACGGTTCTGTGTCCCAAGTCCTGTCCCTGTGATCATTCCGACGGAATCCGCATAAAGAACATTCTCTCCATCTGCTCCACCTCCACCTGTCAGATTCTTCACAAGAATCAGGGCGATCACTGCCACAAGGAAGATACCTCCGCCGATCAACATTCCTTTTTTCTGTTTTGTATCCAATCTTCTTTTTTCTTTCGGCTGACTGGAGCTCTGTGTGTCGGATGACTGCTTTCTGATTCCCCGCATCTTTTGCCCTCCTGCTTTGTTTTATTTTTACTTCTTTTTGTGCAAAAGATAAAATCTCCGGGACATCCGGTACAATCTGCACAAAATATTCTCTCATACCATCAGTATACAGGAAATGTGCATGAAAAGACATTGATATTTTCTTAAGATTTTTTATCTTTTTTCTATAGCCGGCTCACAGACTCCTTCTGCTCCGGCAAGCAGAATCATCAGAAGCAAATCTCTCTGTGGTCCAAGCCATGCTTCCTTTGGCTCATACCATTCCTGAAGGGTATGGATTCCATCTTCCTCTCCACCTCTTCCAACAGTGATTGCCGGGATTCCCATACTGATCGGGATATTCGCATCCGTACTGCTCTCATACCGATACTCCGGTTCAACCCCCAGCAGTTCTGCCGCCCGGAATGCCGCTTTCACGATCGCACAGTCCTTTGGCTGTGCCCCTGCCGGTCTCACACCGCGTTCTTCGATCTGTACTTTGATCTGCGGCTTTGAAGCATCCCATCTTGCATTTTCTTCTTGCGCTGCCTGTTCGATCACTTTATGAAGTTCTTTGTCCAATCGATTCAGCTCTTCTTCGCTGTCCGAACGGAGGTCTACCAGCATGGATGCAGAACCTGAAATTGTATTTACAGAAGTACCTCCCTGGATCACACCTACGTTAAATGTTGTCTTCGGCTCATCCGGAACCTGGAATTCTGCGATCTGTGCGATGGCTCGTCCCATTGCATGGATTGGATTAGGAATGCCAAAGTTCTGGAAACTGTGACCGCCTCTTCCGGTAAATGTCACCTCATAACGGTGACTTCCTGTTGCCGTATAGATCACCCCGCCCGTATACTGGTTATCAATCGAGACAAATGCATCTACCTGTGGACATTCTTCTGAAGCTTTGTTGTCATATCCAAACAAATACTTCACGCCCCTTAGATCTCCAAGTCCCTCTTCACACACATTTGCACAGAAGATCAAGTTCCCTTTTGTGTGAAGATCTGCATGGATCATTGCTTTCGCCACTGTGATCATCTCTGCCACTGCATGTGTGTCGTCATTAATGCCGGGACAATAATAACGATTCCCTTCTTTTCTTATCGTCAAATCTGTCCCTTCCGGAAATACTGTGTCTGTGTGCGCCGCAAGCATTACATTTGGTCCTTCACCGGTTCCCGGCCAGATCCCAAGCACATTTCCAACAGCGTCAATCCTGACATCCCTAAGCCCGATCTCCCGGAACCGATCCCGGATATACTCCGCTTTTTTCTCTTCCTTATAAGAAGGTGCCGGGATCTGACACATATTGAGCGTGTCCTGAGTCGTCGCCGGATCTTCTTCCTTTATATATTCCAATGCCTGTTTTATTTTTTCATTTTCAAGAATCATTTCCCTGTTTCCCTTCGTTCTGTGTACTTTGTGTTTTACTGTAATAAACACTTTTAGTATATCATATTTTCTTAATGATACCGTGATTTTGCGGATTTTCTATAACAGTAATTTTTTTATTGAACTTTTTCATTTATCGTGGTATACTCTGACTAAAGTTTTGAACTTTTAAATTGAACTTTTAGAGATTTTCTTATTGAAGCAGATTTTAAATTGAACTTTGTATTTTGTTAATACTTTATTAATGGGGTCTGACCTCCGGAAGGATAACCCCAGAAAGGAGCTTTATGGAAACCTTTGCAGACAGATTAAAAGCCGCTATGAACGAACAAGGCCTGAAGCAGGTTGATCTTGTTCGTCTTGCCCAGCAGAAAGGGATTAAGCTTGGGAAAAGTCATGTCAGCCAGTATGTCAGTGGGAAGACAATCCCGCGTACCGACATCTTACATTTTCTGGCAGATGCCCTGCAGGTTGATCCTGACTGGTTAAACAATAATAATGATAATGATTCCACACTGTCAGATGTTGATAAGATACAGACATCCGCAGATAATTCAGGAGGTATGAAAGTGAGAGAATTCAAGAAATCATCCAAGTTAAATAATGTATTATATGATGTGAGAGGTCCGGTTGTTGATGAGGCTGCCAGAATGGAAGAGATGGGAACTCATGTACTGAAGCTTAATATCGGAAATCCGGCTCCGTTTGGCTTCCGTACACCGGATGAGGTGATCTATGACATGAGCCGTCAGCTTTCTGACTGCGAAGGCTACTCTGCTTCTGCCGGTCTGTTCTCTGCACGAAAAGCGATCATGCAGTATGCCCAGTTAAAGCATCTGCCGAATGTAACGATGAGCGATATTTACACAGGAAATGGTGTCAGTGAACTGATCAATCTTACGATGTCTGCTCTTTTGGATACAGGGGATGAGATTCTTATCCCGTCTCCGGATTATCCGCTCTGGACAGCTTGTGCTACACTTGCCGGTGGAAAGCCTGTACACTATATCTGTGATGAGCAGTCTGACTGGTATCCGGATATCGAGGATATGCGTAAGAAGATCAATGACCGTACAAAAGCGATCGTTATCATCAATCCAAACAATCCGACCGGTGCTCTTTATCCGAAGGAAGTACTGCAGCAGATTGTAGACCTCGCAAGAGAACACCAGCTGATCATTTTCTCTGATGAGATTTATGACCGTCTTGTTATGGATGGAAAAGAGCATGTTTCTATTGCTTCTCTCGCACCGGATCTGTTCTGCGTGACATTCAGCGGACTGTCCAAGTCCCATATGATCGCCGGATTCCGTATCGGATGGATGATCTTAAGTGGAAATAAAAATATTGCAAGAGACTATATCGAAGGAATCAAGATGCTTTCCAACATGCGTCTTTGCTCTAACGTTCCGGCACAGTCCATTGTACAGACAGCTCTCGGCGGACACCAGAGTGTAAATGATTATATTGTTCCGGGTGGACGTATTTACGAGCAGCGTGAATATGTTTACAAGGCTCTGACGGATATTCCGGGAATCAGCGCAGTAAAACCGCAGGCTGCATTTTATATGTTCCCGAAGATTGATACGAAGAAATTCAATATTGTGAATGATGAGAAATTTGCTCTTGATCTGCTTCGTGACAAGAAGATCCTGATCGTTCAGGGAAGTGGATTTAACTGGCATCAGCCGGATCATTTCCGTGTGGTTTATCTGCCGCGTATTGAAGTGCTGAAAGAGGCGGTTGGTAAGATTGGGGAGTTCCTGCAGTACTATAGACAGTAGGAATTCAAAAATGAGCTTTGGAAAGCCGAAACTTTCCAGAGCTCATTTTTTTCAGATTGATGGCGAAACCCAACTCTATCCAAGCAGTTCTCTTACCATCTCTGCATCAAATTCAACTTTCTCCACATGGTTCACTTCTATCTGATACAGCGCATTCGCTGCGATGTGTTCTGCTGCCTGTTCCAAATCTCGGATTCCTGATGTATTGGAGTACAGTTCAATCACTTCATTGAGTGCCTCATCTGTCATAATGCACTCTTCTGCCTTCAGGCTCATGCGTTTCAGCACCTTCGGAAGTGCGAATTTGGAGAAGATTACTTTCTTCTCTTCCGGTGTATAATCCGGGATATCAATGACAGCGAAACGGGACATGAGCGGTGCACTGATCTGATCCTTGTCATTCGCTGTAGCGATTGGATATACACCAACGGTAGGGATCATACACTCCATGTAATTGTCTGTAAATCCAAGGTTGTCCAGCAGTGTAAGCAAAACATCTGCCGGGTTTCCGTTTCCCTTTCCGGATGCCGCCTTATCCAGCTCATTAATAATGAATACCAGATTGGATTCCCCTGCCATGGAGAATGCTTCCATGATAATACCTGGCTTTGCGTTCGAATAGATTCTTGAACTTCCTGTCAGCTGTTCCGGATCGTTAATGGAACTCATGTCCAGTGTTGTCCAAGGAAGTTTAAGGATTCTTGCAACGGCATAAGCAATCTGGGATTTACCTGTTCCTGCCGGTCCGACAAGCAAAAGTCCGTACGCCGGAAGTGTGTGTGTACGGTTGATCTGAATGATTGTCTCTATGATTCTCTGCTTTACTTTCTCCATTCCATACAGCTCTTCATCCAGAATTCTTCTCGCTTCATCCGGATCGATTGCTTCAAAGTAATTACTCTTCCACTGAATATTCATCATAATAGATAGTGCTCTCTGTGCATGACGGCGCTCTTCCTGAGAGACCTCGTGAGAACGTGCAACTGCAAGATTTCTTCTTGCCCACAGACGAATGTTATCCGGAAGTGTACGTCCTGCGCACGTCATAAAGTCTGTAATACTCTGAATACTTGTAAGCTTCATGTCATCTCCGGACTCTTCCTGCTCGTCATCGTTAATCTCTTCTTTTGGCGCATCACTTGCAAACAGCCGCTCGATCATAAACTGAAGGAAGCCGTCCTCAGCAGATAATTTTGTTCCGCCTCCAAATGCGATCTCACGGATTCTGTAAACGGCATAACCATCCGGCTTATTTTCTCCGGAAAGACGTACATTAATGTGATTTTCTCCAAGCCATTTTAAAAGACTGACAAAACGTGCATCCACTTTCAGGATATCTGCGCTGCATGTTCCGTCCCTTTCATCAAACTCAAATGCGGTCTGCTTATTCTGATTGGTAAACACACCGCAGGAATGATGGTTCCACTTCCGGTTCTGATTATCCAGAACAAGAATCGGACACTCCGGTGTTGCATGGTCTTCGTTGGAACAAAATGTTGTATAAGTACACTGAACTTCTTTCTTATCTTCCGGTGCACTGTTAAAGTCAAATACTGGCATACTTTCCTCTCCTCATGTTTTGTTTTCAGAAACATTACTATTCTACCACAAACTTTTTGAAAGAAAAAGGAAGAATATTATGCATATCCAGGTTTATTTCTATCGAATATCTTAAGATATCCTAAAACTTGGCTACATTTCTTGTAACTTGTATCTTTTTATGCTACGATACTTTTCAGAAGGATCTTGTCAACTTCTGACATTTTTCGAACTAATTCATGCAAAGGAGAATCTTCTATGAAAATCTGTCCAAAATGTAATTCACTCTGCGAAGACAGTGCTTCTTTCTGTCAGGAATGTGGTGCTCCGCTTCCTGCTCCTAATGATAATGCTCATACACAGGAGAATCAAAAACAGCAGGATAGCCAGTTCCAGCAGAATGCATATTACCAGAATGCATACCAGAACAACTATAATCAGAACAATTATTACCGGAACGGGGCAACTGCAGGCATTATGCCACGTAATCTTGTACTTGCAATTGTTTTTTCTTTTCTCACCTGCGGCATCTACAGTATCTACTGGATGATCAAGCTGAATGATGAGGTGAATCAGCTGGCCGGAGAGCCTCAGGCAACAAGCGGAGGCATGGTATTCCTATTTTCTTTGATCACCTGTGGAATCTATGGTATTTACTGGGCTTATAAGATGGGAGAACGCTGTGACCGCATCAGAGGAATACAGGGGAATTCTTCTATTCTCTACCTGGTTCTCTCGATTTTAGGATTAGATATTGTATATTTCTGCTTATTGCAGGATATGATCAACAAAGAGGTATCTTAATGTAAAGAGGATACATAGAAATTCTTGTCACATACAAGTTTTCTATGTATCCTCTTTCTTCTATCTTTCTATTGCATTAGACATGGAAACATCCACCGCCAATAAATTCTCTCAAAAGTGAATTCGTTGGCACATTGTCATTTCCGATTCCTACGAAATAATCCAGGAATTTCAACAATCGCTTTGCTTCAACATATTCCGGAGAGTCTTTGCTTACGCCAAGAAGCAACGGCTCCACATACTGTTTCAACACTGCCAGTTCATAGATCAGGGAAGAGTTAAACATCACATCTGCATATTCCTGATATGGGAAAATATTCTTCTCTTCTCCTCTTCTCACTGACGGCCACATTGAGATGGTCTTCGTCGCCGATGCCCCTCTTGTTCTTGCATCCCTGACAAGCCTTCGGATCAAACGTCCGTCTGTAGACGGAATCCGGTTATGCTCATCAATATTCAGCTGTGTTAATGCACTGATATAGATCCTGAATTTCCGGTCATCACATAACTGTTCTGTCAGCTTCGGATTCAGACAATGGATTCCTTCGATTACAAGGATATCATTTTCACCGAGTTTCTTTGGCTTTGTTTCAAAATTCCGCTTACCGGTCTTAAAGTCAAAAACCGGAAGATAGACTTCCTCGCCTGCCAGCAGATTGCTCATGTCCTCATTGAACTTTTCCACGTCGATTGCTTCAATGCATTCGAAATTATAATTTCCATCCTCGTCTTTCGGTGTTTTCTCCCGATCTACGAAATAATTATCTACAGAAATCGGATGTGGATGAAGCCCGTTCACTCTGAGCTGAATGGATAAGCGATGTGAAAATGTTGTCTTGCCGGAAGAGGAAGGTCCCGCGATCAAAACAAACTTTACCCCCGGGCGATCTGCGATCTGCTTTGCGATCTCTCCGATCTTGCGCTCCTGGAATGCCTCCTGCACAAGAACAATCTCACGCATATCATCCTGCGTGATCATGTCATTGAGCGCACCGACGGTATCAATCCCCTGCTGGTCTCCCCATCTCACAGACTCACTGAGTACACGAAACAGCTTATCCTTTGGCGCAAATAAAGGCACTTTCTCCGGTTCGTCTTTCAGCGGCATCTGAAGTACGATTCCGCCCTGATACAGATACAATGCAAAATACTTCAAATCTCCTGTATCCGGCATCATATAACCATAATAATAGTCACGGAATTCATTCATGGCATACAGATTCACGTGGGAACTTCTCCGATACCGGAACAGGCGTTCTTTATCAAACATTCCATATCGATGGAATAATTCCACTGCCTCTTCTGTATGGATCAACTCTTTTGTGATCGGAAGTCTCTGCTGTACAAGTTCATACATGCGTTCTTCAACTTTCCATTGGAATTCCATTCCCACATGATCGATTCCTTCCACCGTACAGTAAAATCCTGCACCTAATGAAAAATGAATCCTTACCCGCACCTGCTGCGGACACTCATGGCCAATCACATCATGTACTGCCTTAATAAAAAGAAAGCAGACACTTCTCCGATATGTGTCATATCCTGCTGTATCCTGTGTAGTAACAAATTGTAGCGTACAGTCTCCGGAAACCTGTTTTCTAAGTTCCTGCAGACGATGTCCATCCAGCATCACAAGTGCAATCTGATGTTTATACTCTTCCTGAAAATCCTTCGCGATCTCCTGATACGACGTCCCTTTCTCATAAAGATACTCTCTTCCGCTTATCGTAACCTTACATTTCTGACTTTCCAACTCTTGGCCACCTCCACTGTCTTTGTAAACTGCTTTCCGTTCACAACTGCCATGCTGAACATTATTATGCGTTCACTTCTGATTATATGATCTGGAATGGATGTTCGATCGGATCTGTAAGTACATCCAGCACCGGAAGCTTCTTCTCGAAGAACTGCTTCATATCTTCAATAAAAATATATTCTGTGCCATAATGTCCTGCATCAATCACTGCAAGCCCCTGCTCTACTGCATCAATTCCATCATGATGACCGATATCTCCTGTTACAAGAACATCTGCCCCCTTCTCGAGAGCAACTGCAATCGAGCTCTTTCCTGATCCCGGAGAAATTGCAAGACGATGTACCTTCTTCTGCATATCTCCAAATACTTTCAGACTTCCAAGTTCAAGTCTGTGTTTCACATAGACACAGCACTCTTCCAATGTCATATCTTTCTCCAGATTACCGATTCTTCCGATTCCTTCCGGATTCCCTTCTTCATCTGTATAGGTAACATCTAACACTTCCCCATTCTGAAGATCCATGATCTTTCCGGACAGTTCTGCCATACCAAGCACATCATAATTCGTATGCATTGCATAATAGGAAATGTCATTCTGAATCAGCTTCACAATTCTTCTTGTAATAAAATCTTCATCCGTCACTTTCTTTACTGCTGAGAATAAAAGCGGGTGATGTGTGATCAGCATGTCCGCACCTTCCTTGATCGCACGGTCGATCACAACATCTGTTGCATCCAGTGCCAGATAAATTCTGGACACCTCTTTCTCTGAACGTCCTGCAAGCAGTCCTACATTGTCAAATCCCAAAGCTGCTGTTCGCGGGAATGTTGCCTCTATTACCTGTATAATCTCTTTACACTGCATAATATTTCATCCCTTTCTCTGCTTCTACAAGTTCCTGTTCCAATTCTTCTTTTCTCTGACGGATCCGGTCAGAATCTTTCGCTTTCAATCCTTCTAAAATACTTTGATAAATGCGTATCTCTCTTTCCAGATACTCTCTGAGTACCGGATGTTGTTTCTCCAGCAAAAGCTTTCCATATTTTAACTGAACCGTATCCCAGCACTTTACTTCTGTATCTTCGCCTGCTGTCTCAGCCACCGGTGGTCTTACCTTCATCATAGGATAATATTTTCCATCTTCACAGACCATATCTTCTTCCAGAAATTCATATCCCTTCTCAAGAAGAAATGCCCGCACTTTCTCAATCTCTGACTGTGGCTGAAGGATACACTCCTCAAGCTTTCGCACCACTTCCTCTCCTTCTGTCAGGATCCGGATCACAAGTCCTCCGCCCATTCCTGCGATGACCGCAGACCGGACTTCTCCCGGCTGTAATGCCTGAAATCCATTGGAAAGTCTCGTCTCTATCTCTGCTTCAAGTCCATTCTCGCGGATATGTTCCTCTGCTCGCTGCAGTGGTCCTTCATTGACATCAAGTGCAACTGCTTCTGCAATCTTCTTCTGCTGTATCAGACAAATCGGAATATATGCATGATCCGTTCCAATGTCCGCTAATTTATAATCGGCGGTCACAAGATCTGCGACCGCCTGTAATCTTTTCGATAATTCCATCATTAATCCAGATAATCCCTCAGTTTTCTGCTTCTGCTTGGGTGACGGAGCTTACGGAGTGCTTTCGCCTCAATCTGACGGATACGCTCTCTTGTTACATCAAACTCTCGTCCAACCTCTTCAAGTGTACGTGCTCTTCCGTCATTCATTCCGAAACGAAGACGGAGGACTTTCTGCTCTCTCTCTGTCAATGTATCCAGTACTTCATCCAGCTGCTCTTTCAGAAGTGTCTGTGCAGCTGCCTCTGCCGGAACCGGTACATTATCATCCTGGATAAAGTCTCCAAGGTGGCTGTCTTCCTCTTCACCGATCGGTGTCTCAAGAGAAACCGGTTCCTGTGAAATCTTCAGGATCTCACGTACACGTTCTACCGGCATATCCATCTCCTTGGCAATCTCTTCCGGAAGCGGTTCTCTTCCCAGTTCCTGAAGAAGCTGTCTGGATACACGGATCAGCTTGTTAATCGTCTCAACCATATGAACCGGGATACGGATTGTTCTTGCCTGATCCGCAATCGCTCTTGTGATTGCCTGACGGATCCACCATGTAGCATAAGTACTGAACTTATATCCCTTATGATAATCAAACTTTTCAACTGCTTTGATCAGACCAAGGTTACCCTCCTGGATCAGATCAAGGAATAACATACCTCTTCCAACATATCTCTTTGCAATGCTGACTACAAGTCTTAAGTTCGCTTCTGCAAGCTCTTTCTTGGCTTCCTCATCGCCTTCTTCCATTCTCTGTGCAAGCTCAATCTCACGTTCTGCACTCAGAAGAGGTACCTTACCGATCTCTTTTAAATACATACGGACCGGATCTTCAATACTCACGCCTTCCGGAACTGACAGGTCGATATTCTCCATATCCACGTCGTCTTCCTCAGATATGATAATGTCATCCAGATCTACATCCACCTCATCCGGTGTATCTCCGCTAATGCGCAGCACATCAATGTTATTTGCCTCAAGATAATCAAATACCTTCTCCATCTGATCTGCATTGAGTTCCATATCATTGAAAAAATCATTGATCTCCTGGACATCCAGTATGCTCTTTTTCTTTTTACCAAGTGCAACCAGGTCTTTCAATCTATCAAGAAATTTCTGTGTAATATCGTCCATGTGTTCTTCCTTCCTTCGCTGCGCGCATCCGCAGCCTGTCTTGTTTTATTTTATCCTTATTGAATTGTAATATTCAAATTCTTCAGGTTCTCCAGCTTCCGTTTTTCTTCCATCAAATGCTGTAACCCACGCATATCTGTCGGGTCGAGATTCATTGTCTGATGCTCAATGCTATAACTCTTCACCCGCAGGATTGTCTCTTGTAAAGCCTGTTCTCTTTCTTCCTTTGTCTTCAGCTCTTTGATTCTTGTGTTAAACAAAGAGGCTGCTTCTCTGTGATCTTCTTCCTCTGTGAAATGATTCAGGATCTTCGCAGGATTCAAGGTTCCCTGCTTTCTCTGCTCATATAAAAGTTCTGCAACCGTCCGATACAGACTTTCTGTAAAATCACCCGGGCTTATGTACTGACTGATCTGATCAAAGAGCCTGTCATCATCGATCATCCAGGTCAACAATGCTTTCTGTGAAGTAAGGATTCCGTCTTCCTTTTGCTTCTTCTCAGATCCCTCTGCCCGTTTCGGCCTTGCGACCGGTCTCGCCATTCCGGCATTCACAGCCATCTTTGCGACCATCTTCTCCAGACTTTCCCGGCTGACCCGGTATGCTGTTGCAACAGCTTCAATATAGTTGTTACGCTCCAGCTCATCTTCGAATTCAAGCAGTCTCCTCGACACTTCCTTGAAGAAATCCGTCTTGCCTTCCGGAGAATTCATATCATATTGTTTCTCCAGCATCTCCAGGCTGAACATGAATCCATTACGCGCCGCATGGATCCGCTTCTCATACTCTTCTGCTCCAAGGTTCTTAATGAATTCATCCGGATCTTTATATGGATCCATCCTTACAACTTTAGCAGAAATCCCGGCCTCCCGCAAGATCGGCACTGCGCGAAGCGCTGCTCTTGTACCGGCTTCATCACTGTCATAAGTCAGATAAACTTCCTGGACATAACGCTTGATCAAAGCTGCATGCCCTGCTGTCAATGCAGTTCCCAGTGAAGCTACCGCATTCGTAAATCCGGACTGATGGAGAGAGATCACATCCATATATCCTTCACAAAGAAGAAAGTATGGCTTTCTTGATGTTCTGGCACGGTTCAGACCATAAAGATTCCGGCTCTTATCAAAAACGACTGTCTCCGGTGAATTCAGATATTTCGGTTTCCCATCTCCCATCACACGGCCACCAAATCCGATCACACGGTTATTGACATCCATAATTGGAAACATCACACGATTCCAAAACTTGTCGTACACACCCTGACGTTCATCCGTGTTGATCAGTCCGGCCTGTCGAATCAGGTCTTCACTGTATCCCTTCTCTCTCAGATACTTATACAGATCATCACTGTATTTGTTCGAAAATCCCAGTCCAAACGCTGTGATCGTCTCATCTGAGAGTTCACGGTTCTTAAGATAACTGTAGGCCTGACTTCCACGCTCTGACTTCAACTGTACGTAGAAATACTTTGCAGCCAGCTTATTCATCTCAAGAATCGTAGACTTTAAATCTGCTTTTTCCTTCGCTTCTTTCGAGTATTCCATCTCCGGAAGTTCGATTCCTGCTCTGTCCGCAAGAAACTTCACTGCTTCTACAAAAGAAAAATTCTCATATTCCATAAGAAATGTAAAAACATTCCCTCCTGCCCCACATCCAAAGCAGTAATACATCTGCTTCTGTCTGCTCACAGAAAAAGACGGTGATTTCTCATTATGGAACGGACATAATCCAAAATAAGAGCTGCCTTTCTTCTGCAGCCGGACATATCCGGAAATCACATCTACAATATCATTCCTTGATCTTACTTCTTCTATCAGTTCTTCTGAGTAGTACATGAGTGCCTCCGCTTAATGTTTAAAGAATACTCTATTATATATATTCGACAAAACTCTTCTCTTTCCTTTTTATTTTTTTAATTTTCTTCTTTTTTTCTTTTTCAATATTATTTTCCAAGCAGAACGGTTTTATATATTAGGAAAGCTCTTTTCTAAATGTAAAAAGACCAAGAATACTTTGTTCTGTACTCTTGGTCTTATCTTACTGCGGAAGATGGGACTTGAACCCACACGATCGCATTGATCACAAGATCCTTAGTCTTGCTCGTCTGCCAGTTCCGACACTTCCGCATATCATCATTTTACCGTGGTCATCTGCGTTACCGCCTTGCCACAACGACTATAATACACGTTGCAACATCAAATGTCAACAGTTTTTTTAATTTTTTTAAAAATTTATTTTTTATATACAATTAATACAATAAGAAAACCCGGTCTTCCGAAGAAAACCGGGTGAAAATACAAGCTCAAATTAAGCAAGTTTTTCTTTTGCTACTGCTGCGAGTGCTGCGAATCCTTCTCTGTCGCTTACTGCAAGCTCTGCAAGCATCTTTCTGTTCATGTCAACGTTAGCCAGTTTAAGACCATACATGAATTTGCTGTAAGAAAGTCCATTCATTCTTGCAGCTGCGTTAATACGAGCGATCCAAAGCTGTCTCATCTGACGCTTACGCTGTTTTCTTCCTGCGTAAGAAGATGTGAGTGCTCTCATTACAGACTGTTTTGCAACTCTGTACTGTTTGGAACGAGCTCCTCTGTATCCTTTAGCCAGTTTCAGTGTTCTGTTATGTTTCTTCTTAGCGTTCATTCCGCCTTTGATTCTTGCCATTTCCTAATCTCCTCCTTAATCTACTTCCAAATCTTACAGATATGGTAAAACCTTCTTCATGTTCTTTACATTTGTTGCATCTGTAATAGTTGCCTGTCTCAGATTTCTCTTTCTCTTTGTAGACTTCTTTGTTAAGATATGGCTCTTGTAAGCTTTATTTCTTTTCAGCTTTCCTGTACCTGTTACTTTGAAGCGCTTTGCTGCCGCTCTATTTGTTTTAATTTTTGGCATGATAATTTCCTCCTTTATTGTGCTGCCTTACAGGATCTTCATCCCGGATCATATTGTCTTAACGTTTTTCAGTTAAAACCATACTCATATTTCTGCCTTCCAGTTTTGCTGCCTTTTCTACTGTAGCAACATCTTCCAGCTGCTTTGCAAAATCATCAAGGATATGCTTGCTCTGCTGTACGTGAGCCATCTCACGACCTCTGAAACGCAGTGTCACCTTAACCTTATTTCCCTTGGAAATGAACTTCTTAGCATTGTTCACTTTGGTATTCAGGTCATTCGTATCAATGTTCGGTGATAAACGCACTTCTTTGATTTCAACAGTTTTCTGTTTCTTCTTGGCTTCTTTCTCTTTACGAGTCTGCTCGTATTTGTACTTACCATAGTCAATGATCTTGCATACCGGTGGCTTTGCTCCCGGTGCAATCTTCACCAGATCAAGCTCTGCTTCCTGTGCAAGCTTCATTGCGTCTCTGGATGACATGATGCCTAACTGTTCCCCATCCGCGCTGATCAATCTTACTTCTTTATCTCTGATCTGCTCGTTAATCATTAAATCGCTAATTGTCGTATACCTCCGTCAAATGAATTTCCTTTAGGTTCTTACGCGAAAACACAAAAAAACGAGTGAATATCATATCCACCCGACAAATGTAATAACTCCAACCGGAGTTCCTTATTATCGATATCGAACCATCAGTCACTCAATTGTGCTGCGGTGAGAGTGGATACTCTACTTTGTTTTTTGCTTAACGCAACATCTAATTTACCATATCCACTCTTTCCTGTCAACACTTTAATTGAATTTTCTTCAGTTTTTTTCTAAACTTTTATCTCTCATTTCCCATACAGAATACAGCAACAACGCCCGGTCCTGTATGACTTCCAATGACTGTTCCGATATTATTGATCAGAATATTCTCTATTCCCATCTTCTCTCTGACACGTCCGGCAACATACTCTGCATCTTTCAGGCAATCTCCGTGCGTGATCATTATGATCTCATTCTCCCAGCCTTTCGACTGTTCTACTGCCATATCAACAATTTTATTCAGAGACTTCTTGCGACCACGTTCTTTCGCAATCACCTGAAGTTTTCCATTGTTATCCATATGTATGATCGGTTTCACTTGCACGAGTGTCCCCAAAACTGCTGCCGCTTTGGAAATACGTCCACCTCTCTGCAGATGATTCAGATCATCCACCGTAACATTATGGCAAACGTGAAGCTTGTTCTCTTCTGCCCACTTTGCGATCTCATCAATCGTCTTGCCTTCTTCTTTCAACTTAAGAGCATAGTACAAAAGCAAGCCCTCTCCCAGGCAGGCGCAAAGTGTATCGATCACGATAATCTTTGCTTCCGGATAATCCTCCGCCAGTTCTTCCGCCGCGATTCGCATACTATTGTATGTTCCGCTTAATCCGGAAGAGAATCCAAGATGAAGCACATCTTTTCCTTCTTTCACAAACGGTTCCAGCATCTCGCGTGCTTCCTCCGGATTGATCTGAGAAGTCACAGACATATGGCCTTCTCTTAATTTCTGAAAGAACTCTTTTGCTGTCAATCCTGACATATCTGTATAATTCTCTCCATCAATTGTATATTTCAACGGAAGAACCGGAACATGTCTCTCTTCCAGCCATTCCTTCGGTAAGTCTACAGTACTGTTCACGGTAATAACGAACTCTCTCATGTCAATAACCTCCTGCTCTCTTTCTTCCGGAAACGCCACTACCTTCCATATAGCAGACATGTATTTCCCGGATAAGCAATATTTTCTATATCATACCATCTTTTATAATAAAGAGCAAAGATATTTTAACAAAATTAAGATTTTGTCAGTTAAGTTTTACATTTAGATAATTTCTTCCTGAAAGTGTTTTATTAAACACGAGGAAACATAATACCAAAATACATCCCGCAACAAATCCATACAGATTAAACACTGCAGTCAGTACAAGAAGCATCAGTCTCATAAATTTTAATGCATATCCAAGTTCGAAATTCGGCTGTGTATAATTTGCCACTGCCACAAATGCCATATATAGCATTACCTCTGAATTGAACCAACCGGATTCTACCGAAAATTCTCCCATCACAATACCGGCGATCACACTCAGTGGAGTACTGAGCATCGTTGGCGTATTCATCGCAGCCAGCCGTAAACCATCAATTGACAGTTCAAGCAGAAGGAACTGCCAGATCAATGGAAGGTTGATCTGATCACGCACCATTACAAATGAAAAAACGTCCGGTAGCCACTGCGGATTCTGCATATATAATAGATACAATGGTGTAAAAAACACCGTTGCGATTGTGATCAGGGTTCTGGAAATCTTCAGATACATTCCGGTCAATGTCGGAAAATAATAATCATTTGCCTCTTCTATCATATCCAAAACGGACGTTGGAAGTATCATTGCCGACGGCGAGTTATCCACCAAAATCACAACCTTTCCTTCCAAAAGACAGGCTGCTGCCGTATCCGGTCTCTCTGTAAATTTAAACTTTGGGAAAGGATTGAACCATTTTCTCTTGAAAAGTGCTTCTGCAAGACTCTGCTGATTCATTCTCAGGTCATCTACCTCAAGTTTCTCAATCCTTGATTTTATATTATTTAAGAGTTCTTCATCTACACGGTCTGACATATAGCAGACTGCTATGTCCGTTCTGGAACTCTGACCAGCTTCTGTCATTTCCATAATCAGATGTGGATCTCTGATCCTTCTTCGCATCAGTGCCGTATTAAATACAATTGTCTCTACAAAACCATCTCTGGAACCGCGAAGCGATTTATCCTTATCCGGCTCGTCTACACTGCGGGCAGGATAACTTCTACAGTCCATACACAGTGCTGCATCATAACCATCTACAAAAAACACCGCTGTGCCGGAGAGCACATTTCTCAGAATATCATCAAAACATTTCAGCACATCCACTTCTACATAAGGAATCTTCTGTTTTGAAAAAGTTTCCGCATCCTGTGGAAGATCTTCTGCTGTAATAGAAAGAAAAGAATCCATAATCTTTAACATTGCTTCATCTTTTATAAATCCATCAATGTAGTAGAATACCGATTCTTTTCCACCGATCTCCATCTCCCGGCGGATAATGTCAAAGCTTTTCTCCACCGGAAGGGTCTGATCCATATATTGAATATTTTCTTTAAAAGAACAACCGACTTCTTTTTTAATCTTTCTGATCATAAAACCTAACCCTCTTTTTCTGCCTCTTATTTGCCTTGGCTTCACTGAGTTTAGGTTTCCCTTTTTCTTACAAATTATTCTGTCAGCCTTTTATTTCTTTTTTGTCGTACTTCCAAATCCACCATTTCTTACTTCTGTCACGTTATCATCTAATGTAATTCCGTACTGCACGAAGATTCCCTGCATGAACCCATCTCCTGCTTCTACTTCTACGGTTTTTCCTTCATTAGAATCATTTGTGATCTTTGCAAAGATCTGTCCTTCATTATCGGAATAATAATAATCACTGTCGATAATTCCTACTGTATTATTCAGCTGCAGTCTGTACTTGAATCCCAGACCACTTCTCGGATAACACTTCAGTACCCAATCCTGTTCCATCCATACACGGACTCCTGTTGGAATCTTGACGGTTTCTCCCGGTTTCAGTGTGATTTTCACCGGTGCAAAGAAGTCATATCCTGCACTTCCGGCTGTCGCTCTTCCTGGAAGTTTTAAAGACTCATAGATTGCTTCCATCTCTTTTTCTTCCGCTGTCTCAAATGTGTCTTTCCACCCTTCAAAGAACTTTTCTTTACTCACTTTTTCAAATCTTGCAATTCGATTCATCGCTGTCAATTACCTCCAATTTATTTTCACATTTTGTAACTGTTCAGAGCCAAGCAAAATTTCAAAAAAGAGGTAAAATGCTTGCATTTTTAAGACTGTTTTTGAAATTTTATTTGGCGGATACGCCACACCTTCAAAATGCGTAGCATTTTGAAGGTTGGCTCTGAACAGTTACCACATTTTTATCTGTCTTCTTGTCCCCTATACAGGAAGTTTATTCTTTCCTGCCCACAAGCATTGCAATTCATTATTATAAAATACTTGAAAGTAAAAAACAAGTTGGTGAAATAATTCTCTTGAGATATTCTGTGTTTAGAGTATAATAGATTCTATAGACACGAAACAGAAGGTGAGAGTATGCGAACAATGGACTTTACTACAGAACAGCCGGATTGCTGCTCTGTCGGTGATTATTTGGAGATTGTCGAACATGAGCTTCCCACTTCCTATTGGTATATGCTCGAGCATGCCTACGGCGCAAGCACGAATTTCAAGAACCGGGAACGCTTGAAGACCCGCAAAGGCAAAGTCATTAAGATCTGGAAGGACGACAGATTCAACTATATCACCCTGGAATTTGATGAAGAGGATGTGAAATGATGTACAATAAAGATGATGTTATATATATTCTTGAGAACAACACAACAATCCGTAAAGGAAAGATTGCACGCAAGCAGGGGGAGAACTATATCATTCAGCTGATCGGCTCCTGCGGCGCACTGACACTGCCGGAAGATCAGCTATTTGAATCTGAAGAAGCTGCTGAAAAGAGCCGACAGCAGATCAAGCTGAACAGCGCGAATGTACAGAATGATTTCATATCTGTAAAACCGGATCCTTTCGACAACTGGATTGGGCGATAGGAATTGATTTCAGAGTTGTTGAGGATATTCGTAATCGGCAACAGGATATAGATAAAGCACTTTCGGAAGAATAGTATCTTCCGAAGGTGCTTTTTTGTTTTTTCTTATCGTTATACGAAAACTCTCTAATCCAAATCTTTAGAACGGTGTTCCATACAGATCATACGGTGTCACCTGATATACATAATAATTCAACCAGTTCGTATACAGGTTATTGCAATGCGCTCTCCAGGTCAGCATTGGTTTCTTCTCTGGATCATCATTCGGATAATAATTCTCCGGAATCTGTGGATTCAATCCTTTCCCCAAATCTCTCTTATACTCGGAATCCAGTGTCATTCTATCATACTCCGGATGTCCCATTACAAAGATCTGACGTCCATCCTGTGCCATGCAAAGATAAACTCCTGCTTCTTCCGAATCTGCAAGAATTGTGATTCTGTCATCTTTTTCCAAAAGATCTTGTGGAACTTCTGTATGTCTTGAATGCGGTGCCAAAAACTTATCATCAAATCCTCTGACGATCGGAATCTTTCTGTTCCTTACGTGGTGCCAGAACAAACCTGAACGTTTTTCCGGAAGTTGTACCTTATCAATTCCATAATGATAATAAATACCAGCCTGTGCTCCCCAGCAAAGGTGAAGTGTAGACACAACATTTGTCTTTGTCCACTCCATAATACGTTTCAGTTCTTCCCAATAATCTACATCTTCAAACGGCATCTGTTCTACAGGTGCGCCCGTGATAATAAATCCGTCAAACTTTTTATCCTTGATATCATCAAAAGCTTCATAGAACTTATAAATGTGACTTGTTGATGTATTCTTTGACACATGACTTGTCACTCTTACGAAAGTAACATCCACCTGCAGCGGAGAGTTTGAAAGTGCTCTCAGAATCTGAAGTTCTGTATCTTCCTTAAGTGGCATCAGATTCAGAAGTCCGATACTGATCGGACGGATATCCTGATGTGCCGCACGCAGCTCATCCATCACAAAGATGTTCTCTTGTTCCAATATTTCTTTTACCGGCAAATCATTTTGTACTCGAATCGGCATTGTCCTTATCTCCCTTTTCTTCTTGTATTTCTTTTATCTCTTCCTGTTTTTCTTTCTGTATATAAATCCCTTCGGAATCTACATATCCGTTCTTCCCATAGCACTCTGTATCTGTTGGAAGTTCTTTTTTCTTCAGGATAGAATTAACCAACATATTTACAATATAATAAATCACCGCAAATGTCGGTACACCAAAAAGCATTCCCGGAATACCAAATAATCCCCCTGCGATCAGGATTGAGAAAACAACCCAGAACGAGGAAAGTCCTGTCGAATTTCCTAAAATCTTTGGTCCCAGCACATTTCCATCAAACTGCTGCAATGCAATAACAAAAATGATAAAATAGAGCCCTTTCAATGGATCTGCAAGCAGAATCAGAATTGCACTCGGAATTGCTCCGATATACGGTCCAAAGAATGGAATTACATTTGTCACTCCTACGATCACGCTGACCAGCATTGTATATGGCATATTCAGAATTGATAATCCTATAAAACAGATTACTCCGATAATCAGAGAATCAATAATCTTTCCGATAATGAATCCACCGAAGATCTCATTACTTTTTCCGCCAATCTGGAGAATCATGTTAGCCTGTCCCGGACGAAATACAGCGTAGATCAGCTTCTTTGTCTGTTTCTGGAACTTCTCTTTGCTAAACAAAACATAAATAGAGACAATGATTCCAATAATAAAATTAAAGACTTCACGAACCATCTGAATCATTCCCACAGTAAGCTGTGTCATCCACAGATTCACTTTCTCCATCAAATCTGTCTTCATCCAGTTCTGAACAAAATCACTTGCTTCTTCAACTATGCTCGCCAACATCTTTCCAACTGTTGAATCAGAAGAATGCATCTTACTGAATTCATGGATAAACCGGTTCATCTGACTCGGCACAGTGAAAATCATGTCGCGGATACTTCCATATAACTCCGGAATCATCATATTGAGAAGTGTAGTAATCAATGCCAACATTAAGATGACAGATACGAAGATTCCAACTCCTCTTGATATCTGTTTTTTCTTCTTTAATTTGGGACAATGTTTCTCCAAAAGCGGAATCATCCGACGGTCTATCCACTTCACAATCGGATTCAGCAAATATGCAATTGCCAGTCCATAAATAATAGGTTTTGCCACTGTTAAAAACTGCTTAAATACAGATGAAATCTGTCCCAATCTCAAAAGTGCAAAATAAAATAAGATACATGTCGCAACTACGAAGAACAACGTCATACTTTTTATGGCCTGTTCTTTGAAGCTATACCTTCTTTTTTCATGCTCTTCCCACGAATTGTGCCTATAACTTTGATCTGTATGAGTCTTTGACGCCTCTTTCGCTGTCGTATGCTCATCCTGTCGATATTCACTCATGTACGATCATTTCCTTTCTTCTGTTAAATATATATATTACGATTATAACGCGGTTGCAATAATAGAGTCAACAGTAGAAAAAAGAGATTCAGAAGATCCTCTCTTCCAAATCTCTTTCTATTTATCACGATTTTATACTTTTATCTGATACTCAATTACAGCAACTATCAAATGTTGCACATTCTGTCCCACTGCTGTGGCAGGCGTCACCGCCTTCTACACTAATTTTCCCTGCGTGACATTTGCACTCTTCATTATATCTGCAATCTTTCGCCTGGCAGTCAACATCTGAGCAATCTGAAACAGACTTCATCGAATCCGTCTTGTTGCTATAACTTCCCTCTCTTCTTTCTTCAAAGCTATCACAACAGGTCTCCTGTGCATTCTTCGCACTGTTTCCTCCCACCTGGATCTTATCCAGTTCGCAAAGATACTGATAATTGTGTACACATGTCTGTACGGTACAGCTTAATTCTGGCATACTGATTTCCTCCTCTTAATCTTATTAGAACAATATCAGTATGTCCTTTTCTTTTAAATATATACGCTTATACCTAAAAGTACAAAACGGTATGTATCTTTCAATACATACCGCCAGTAATCTGATTCTTATGCGTTCTTTCCACAGCAGAATTTATATTTCTTTCCACTTCCGCACGGACATGGATCATTTCTTCCGATCTTTTTCGCCTTGCGAACTGTACCGGACTGTTTCTGCTCACGATACAGACGTTTCTTTGTCTCTGCATCAAAGATCTTATCCCATTGTGGGAGTCCATACAGCCAGTCAGCTTTTGCATCGATCATGTTCTTGTAAAGAAGTTCTTTATCAAATGCAAGACTTACAACTGTATCTTCTTCCATTGTCTCGATCGGGTTTGCTGTCTTCAGACTGTCATTGATTCCGTCAAGGAATCCAACCATTGTCATGACATCCTGTCCATATTTCTCAGCAAGCTCTTTCACGGTTCCCTTCACTTCTTCATCCGGGTTCTCGAGCAGCTGCTCGTAAATCTCTCTTTCGATTGTAAAGTATGTTCCCCAGAACTTCTCCAGCTGATCTTTCGGAAGATTGCGGTCATAGGCCATATCACGCCACTGGTCTAATAAACATTTCTCACTCATTGTATATTGCTCCTTTATCTTTAAACTTCGAATTCAATCGCCCTTCTATTATATAACAAATTTTATTTGCCGTAAACAATTATTTGATATATACTGTTACTATTACTATATTGGCGTATGAAAGGACTGGTTACATGAAAAAACTGAAACGTATTTCTGCACTGCTGGGGGTTTTTATTCTTATCGCAATGTATTTGTGCACACTGATTTTTGCACTGATTGATTCGCCTGTTGCTTCTGATCTTCTTAAAGCATCTATCGCTGCAACCATTTTTGTTCCTGTTATTCTCTATGGACTGCTGATGGTCACACGACTGTTGAAAGATGATTCCAAAGACAATTCTTGATCATAAATAAAATACTGCAGTCAGTAATGCACTGACAGAATCTACTCCCCGGGAAGCACGTGAAGCTGTTTCCCGGGTTTTTACTGCCTGTCTCCTCTTCAGATATTCTTCCATGGATAAATTTTCTCTGTCTTTTTCATTGCTGTTCTCTTCCATCGAATTCCTCCTTCTTTTTTCTCAGCTATATATTATATGAGGAACCTTCTGATTTATTACTATCTTTTTTGTTTTCCGTGCAAATCCCAAGCGGAGTGACAACTACATTGTACGCCGCAGTGCACATCCTAAGCGGAGCGTTTTTATATATTCTAATATATAAAAAATACAGGACGGAAAGCTTTCACTTCCTGTCCTGTATTTCTGTTTCATTATTTATTACGATAAATAATATCGTCTCTTCCTGGTCCGTTACTGATCATTGTGATCGGATACTCGATCTCTTTCTCGATGAATTCAATGTATTTACGGCAGTTTTCCGGAAGGTCTTCGTAATTCTTGATTCCACGGATGTCTTCTTTCCATCCCGGAAGAACTTTATAAACCGGTTTTGCCTTCTCAAGAAGATGTGTTACCGGGAATTCTGTAGTAACTTCTCCATTGATCTCATAACCAACACATACCGGAATCTCATCCAGATATCCGAGTACGTCGAGTACTGTAAATGCTACATCTGTTGTCCCCTGCATTCTGCAGCCATATTTGGATGCAACACAGTCAAACCATCCCATTCTTCTCGGACGTCCTGTTGTAGCGCCGTACTCTCCGCCATCACCACCGCGTCTTCTAAGCTCGTCTGCTTCCTCTCCGAAGATCTCGCTTACGAAAGCTCCGGCTCCTACTGCGCTTGAGTATGCTTTACATACTGTAACGATCTGCTTGATCTCGTATGGTGGGATTCCTGCTCCGATCGCACCGTATCCTGCAAGTGTTGAGGAAGATGTAACCATTGGATAAATTCCGTGATCCGGATCTTTCATGGATCCTAACTGTCCTTCAAGAAGAACTGTCTTTCCTTCTTTGATTGCCTCGTGAAGGTAAAGAGATACATTAGCTACAAACGGCTCTACCATTTTCTTATATTCCATCAGTTCGTTGTATAACTCATCAGGATTAATCAGTGGTTTGTGGTATAAATGCTCAAGCAGTACATTCTTCTGCTCTGCCACGCGCACAACCTTCTCCTTCAAAAGTTCATCATCAAACAGCTCACTAACCTGGAAACCGATCTTTGCATACTTATCTGAATAGAACGGAGCGATTCCTGACTTTGTGGAACCGAAAGATTTCCCTCCGAGTCTCTCTTCTTCATATGCGTCAAAATTCTTGTGATAAGACATTACCATCTGTGCTCTGTCGGATACAAGAATCTTCGGCATCGGAACACCTTTTTCTACTACAGACTGTACCTCTGCGAAAAGACGCGGCACATCCAGTGCGACACCATTACCAATGATGCTGGTCGTATGTCCATAGAACACACCTGATGGCAGTGTATGCAGCGCAAATTTTCCGTAATCATTCACAATTGTATGGCCTGCATTCGCACCACCCTGAAAACGAACGATGATATCTGCCTCTCTGGCGAGCATGTCTGTGATCTTACCCTTTCCTTCATCGCCCCAGTTTGCACCAACTACTGCTTTTACCATTTCAAACCCTCCTGCGTATGTTTGCTTGTAAATAATATTAATCAGCGGTACTTATAACCATTACCGCCTTAAGAATTATACTATACTTTTGCAGGGTTGTAAAACGTTATTTCGCATTTTTTTATTTAAATGTCAGAAATATTGTATTTCTGCGGTAAAAGTATTACAATGGAAAGTAAATCAGGCGGTTTTCCCCTGAGAGTAAACTGTTTATCAGTATCAAATTTAGTTTAATAGAAGGGAGACTATAGAATTGAAAAAATTAATCAAATGGATAGTTGGACTTGGCACTGTTGGTACTGCAATCGGACTTCTTGCTGTTCGTCTGATCAAAAAGTCAAAGAGTATATCCTCTGATATAAAAGCAGATAGCACCGATAGCAATAAAGAAGAGACGGATTCCGATACATTTAATCTGGATCAGGATCTTGAACCAACACAGGAAAGATCTTATGTATCTTTGCAGGCAGCCCAACCGGATGATTTAAGCGAATAATAAAAAGGAAGCAGATAGCTCAATCTTACACTTAATAAAATTGAACTATCCCGCTTCCTTTTTATTTAGATGCAATCTGTTTTTCTATCATCTATTCCCATGCCTTACAGAGTAGTTGAACAGCTGCACGGATTTTCTCCTCATTCATGTTTGCATAACCTAACAGAATCACAGCTTTTCCTGTATTGCCTTCATTCTCTTTTACACAATACTCGGATAAGCCATAAACTCTGACACCCTGTTTCGCCGCTTTTTCAATCAAATCCTTTTCCGAATCATCCGTCTTAAAATGCAACAACAGGTGAACACCTGCATTTTCTCCGGAAATTTCCAGAATCTCTTTCATCTTCCGAAGGCTGCTGATCAGAACATCATGCCTGTTCTTATATAATGCGCGTGTTTTATTCAGATGTCGCTCATAATAGCCTTCTTCCATAAATTTCTGAAGAATCATCTGATCCACCTTGGAGACAGTAGAACTGATGAATCTGCATTTTTCCTGATAAATTTTCAAAATATGTTCCGGAAGCACCATATAACTCATTCGAATAGAAGGTGCCAGTGATTTAGAAAAGGTACCTGTATAAATCACTTTCCCATTGCTATCACTTCCCTGCAGTGCCGGAATCGGCTTTCCTTTATATCGAAATTCGCTGTCGTAATCATCTTCAATAATATATCTGTCTTCTGCCCCATCTGCCCATTTCAAAAGTTCCATTCTTCTTTGGATCGGCATAACACATCCAAGTGGATACTGATGAGACGGCATGACAAATGCAATATCCGCCCCTAATTTCTCTAATTCATCAATCCGCATCCCGCTTTGATCCATATCAACAGTACAGACTTCATAGCTTAATCGTTCAAACAAACGATAGGCTTGTCCGTAGGTCGGATTTTCCAGCGCAACTTTATGACAATTTCCAATCACTGTTGTCAAAAGCATAAGCAGATAATCGCTTCCTGCTCCAATAATGATCTGATCCGGATGACAGTGTATTCCTCTTGCCTGATGCAAATAACTGCTGATCGCATTCCGAAGTCCATATTCTCCTTGAGGATTCCCCAATCGGAACATCTCTGCCTTATCATCTATCAGACATTCTTTGGATAATTTTCTCCAGACATTATACGGAAAACTGTTGAGATCCACACCGTTCGGAGTGAAATCATACGCATATTCTGTCACTCCTGAAGAAATCGGTTCAACTTTGATCTCCGGTCTCTTCTGAAGCTGATAGATACCTTCGATCTTTGCGACAAAATATCCTTTGCATGGGATCGCCTCCACATACCCTTCCGACAGGAGCTGTTCATATGCAAGTTCTACTGTACTCCTGCTCACCACCAGATGCTTACTCAATGCTCTTGTAGATGGAAGCCGCTCTCCACTCTGTATTACGTTATTCTGAATCTCTTCCTTGATAAATTCATAAATCTGTTCGTACAGCGGAGTTTTTGATTTTGGCTTCAAACTCATTGTCAATTCATACATTCTTGTTCTCCCTCTGCATCACACCTATAACTATGAAAAACTGCCGTGAACAATTTCTCATTGTGATCACGGCAGTTCGTTTTTTATTTCTTCGGCAGTTTGAAAGAACTCTTCAGGGAAACAATACGGTTAAATACCAGATTCTCCGGTGTAGAATCCTTTGCATCGATACAGAAAAATCCGTTTCTTACAAACTGGAAGCTATCATAAGCTTTCGCATCTGCAAAGCTTGGCTCCACATAAGCATCTTTGATAATCTTCAGAGAATTTGGATTCAGGTTCAGAGAACCATCCTCTTTATTGTATACACCCTTCTCTTCATCTACAAGGTTCTCATACAGTCTTACTTCTGCTTTCTGTGCATATGGTGCCGGAACCCAATGAATTGTTCCTTTCACCTTACGTCCTGTAAATCCACTTCCAGCCTTTGTCTCAGGATCATAAGTACAGTAAACTTCTGTCACGTTACCATTCTCATCCTTTACAAAGCTTTCACATTTCACAAAATATGCATGCATCAGACGAACTTCATTCCCCGGGAACAAACGGAAATATTTCTTTGGCGGTTCTTCCATGAAGTCGTCTCTCTCGATGTAGAGTTCACGACAGAACGGAACTTTACGCTGTCCAAGTTCTTCGTTCTCCAGATTGTTCGCAACATCCAGATATTCAACTTCTCCTTCCGGATAGTTATCGATCACAAGCTTGATCGGATCAAGCACAGCCATCATACGGGAACGCTTCATCTTCAGATCCTCTCGGATACAGTACTCAAGCATCGCATAATCAACAGAACTCTGGCTCTTGGAAATACCACACATATCAATAAACATCTTGATTGACTCCGGTGTAAATCCTCTTCTTCTGAGCGCTGCGATAGAAACCAGTCTTGGATCATCCCATCCATCAACAATCTTATCTTCTACGAGCTTTTTAATATAGCGCTTTCCTGTTACAACATTCGTAAGATACAGTTTTGCGAACTCAATCTGACGCGGTGGGTTCTCGAATTCACATTCTCTCACAACCCAGTCATAAAGCGGTCTGTGATCTTCAAACTCAAGTGTACAGATGGAATGTGTGATTCCCTCGATTGCATCCTCGATTGGATGAGCAAAATCATACATCGGATAAATGCACCACTTATCACCTGTATTGTGATGTGTCATGCGGGCAACACGATAAATGATCGGGTCACGCATATTGATATTCGGTGATGCCATATCAATCTTCGCACGAAGAACTTTCTCTCCGTCTGCATACTTTCCTGCACGCATGTTTTCAAAAAGTTCAAGGTTCTCTTCTACAGAACGGTTTCTATATGGGCTTTCCTTTCCAGGCTCTGTAAGAGTTCCTCTATATTCACGCATCTGTTCTGCTGTAAGATCACAGACAAATGCTTTTCCTTTCTTGATCAGCTTCACAGCGCACTCATACATCTGATCAAAATAATCGGATGCAAAATAAAGATGATCCTTCCAGTCAGCCCCCAGCCACTTAATATCCTCTTTGATAGACTCAACAAATTCTGTCTTCTCCTTTGTCGGGTTCGTATCATCAAATCTCATATGGAATTCACCATTATACTTCTCTGCCAGTCCATAATTCAAAAGGATAGACTTCGCATGACCAATATGAAGGTATCCATTCGGCTCCGGCGGGAAACGGGTGCATACATGATCGTAAACTCCTTCTGCCAGATCCTTATCTATCTCCTGTTCAATAAAATTCTTTGAAACTGTTTCGTTCTCCATATCTTCCTCCTACTAACCATAAGTACCATCCGGATGATCTGTCACATTCCTTCGGAATTGTGATTTATCCTACAGGCTTTCATGCTCAATATCTTATCACATAAAAAGAACAACCACAAGAGATTCTTTTCGCCTCCTCTGTTACTGTTCACACAATGTGCGACCAGCAACGCATCTCGCCATTTTAAATCGCCTTTGGCGATGGGGCGAGATGCATTCAAGCCAAAACATGCATCCTCCGTGTCAATCAGAGGAGTGATTGACACGGGAGTGAACAGTAACTCTGCTCTTACAATCTGCCTTTTAATAATTCATAAGCCTGTGCCAGAATAGCTGCGTGATCCACTGCAATTCCTCCACCCTCTTTTACAACATAGTATTTTTCTTTGACCAATCCTGTCAGCTCCTTTTTCTGAACAACTGCATTCATTTTCTGATCCTGATTTTGAATTGTCAAATGATATTCCGTCTTTTCCCATCCATCTTCTTCATATACTGTCTCCGGTTCCATCTCTATCTCAAACCACGCCGCATCTGCCGCATCATCTCCGGCCTCCACACTTACATCCGACTCCTTTAGAATAGAAAGATACGCACTTGTAATGATCCTCGCTCTCGGATCTCTCTGATAATCTCCATAACAGGCAAACTGTTCCACCGGAAGTCCGCTGACTCCGGTCTCTTCCTGCAGTTCCCGTCTTGCTGTATCCTCCAGATTCTCCCGCAAATTTACAAATCCTCCCGGAAGAGCCCAACACCCAATACTGGGATGATTTCCTCTCTTAACCAAAAGTATCTTTAATCGTCCTTCTTTCAGTGCCTGTTCATCTTTATAAGAGAAAACAACTGTGTCTGTTGTACAACACGGATTTTTATATCGATATGGATCATATTCTTCCAGAAATTCTTCCAGTGTCTGTCCTTTCCCATTCCGTTCTCCTGTCCCATAAAATGGTGTGATGTCTTCTAAAAACGATGCCATATCCGTTCCTCCTTTTCACTTCTTTCAAAACACTCCCAACATACTCATCGGTTCAAAAAAACGACCGATTTCTGTCAAAAGATTCGCAAAATAAACACAAGTTCCTGCTTCTGCCTCTGGATGTGATTCTTGAAAATCATAACACTGTACTCCCACAAGCGGTGCATGTGCTTTCTCCCAATCCCGTTCCAAAATCTCATGAATCTGTTCTTCATCCTCTTCGCCAACCTGAAGAAAAATCTCAATGTTCTGCCTCATCGCATCAAAAAAATGATAAAATTCCGGCAGATATTCTTCCATCTCCCATACAAACTCTGTAAACGTCTGTAACGCATCTTTCAGTTCTTTTAATTCACTTGTTTCATAATTCTTTTCGCTCATACGGCTTCCCCTTCTGCAGAACCCGTCACCTTGAACCACCACTTCAATTAACTTCAGTATAACATATTTTATGACAAGTGAAAGAATCTTCAACAAGGAATTGCTTTTTTCTTTCAAGCCTGTAAGTCCATAGGAAAGTCTGTAAAATTCCTACGGATTGGAATTTCCACAAAAGAAAAACCCCGAAAACACCGCACTTACGGGCACTTCCGGGGAAAAGTTCAAAGCTGTCTAGGGGACTTGAACCCCCGACCTCCGCCTTACCAAGGCGACGCGCTACCGACTGCGCCAAGACAGCTTATTGCGTTCCAGCAGAACGCAAAATTAAATATACACTACTTGAGTTTGATTGTCAAGTTAAAGCTGATCTGAATCCAGCAAAATGGTAAATGGCCCGTCATTGAGCAGCTGAACCTTCATATCAGCTCCAAACTCTCCGGTCTGTACTTCATCCACTGATTCCCTGCATTTTTCAATGATATATTCATACATCTCATTCGCCATATCCGGTTTTCCTGCTTCAATAAAGCTTGGTCTGTTTCCTCTCTTACAGTTTGCATATAACGTAAACTGTGAAACCAGAAGAAGACCTCCGTCCACATCAGCAAGCGAAAGGTTTGTTTTTCCCTGTTCATCTTCAAAAATACGAAGTCCGATCATTTTTCGTATCATTTTGTCTGCAATCTCTTTTGTGTCTGTATCTGCTACTCCAATCAAAACAAGATACCCTTTTCCAATCTTTCCGGATATCTCACCATCAATCGTAACAGATGCCTCTGTTACTCTTTGTATTACAAATCTCATCTTCTCAAACCTCTGTTTTTTTATTATTTGTTGTCAGACAAATCAACGTCACAGCACTCACTGTCATCGGAATACTGATCAGGATAATCATTCCCATTACTATTGCCGGAAGGAATCTGCTCTCAAGATCTACGATCAGCGTTCCCATCAGATTATAGAACATGTGCATCAGTATGGATGCCGCCAGGGTGTTATAGCGATGCGCCACAAATCCAAGTGCAAACCCCAAAAGTGCCGCATAAATTCCCTGTACGAGATTTTGATGGAACACTCCAAACAGAACCGCCTGTACAACATTCGCCAGGATCCAATGCATTCCGGCACGTTCAAGATATTTCTGGATCAAACCCCGGAAAATCATTTCTTCCACAAGAGGTGGAAGAATCAATGTACTGAAAACCCACATCAGCGAATATTCTGTCAGGCCGGAATTTTCTATCAGATTCTGATAATTATCCATCGCATCCGGAAGTACCTGTGCTACGATTGCCAGTATAATGCTGGTCACATGTATCATACCAAAAGTAAACAGTACAATTAAAACACATCCTTCCAATCCGACTCTTCTGCATTTGCCTGGGATTGCACGGATTCCTCCTTCACGCAGCTGAAAAGCAAGATAATACCATAAAGCAGGAATAGGCAGAACCATAAGGTACAAAATTGCCGATACCAGATTCAAATGACTCATCAGGAACTCATAAACCACCATTGTTCCATTGTTTCCCATAACCAGAGACCCGCCAATTGCGGCCAGGTAAGAAATGATGTATCCGAATTTGTTAAAGCAGATCATGATCACTAGAAAGACTGCAAGTGCCAAAAGGTAATTGTATTTTTTCTTCATCCGTATTTCTCCTTTACGGCAGAATCTTTTGTGCTTTTGTCTTGATCCGCTGAAGTGCATTGTCCACTGACTTCGGACTCTTTCCAAGCAATTCTGCAATTGTTCTATAGTCGGTTCCCATCAAATGCAGATAAAGAACATGATTTTCTAATGGACTGAGCAATTCTTTCAGCTGCTCCGCAAAAGCTTCTGTATATTCTTTTCCAAAATAAAGAACTTCCGGATCATTCTCCTTCGATGATTCTATCGTGTCAATTAAAGGAAGACTTCTCCCTTCTCCTTCCTGTTCACTGTCTTCATACAGCGAAATATAGGAGTTCAAAGGCAGATGCTTTTTTCGGTTTGACGCCTCAATCGCTGAGTACATCTGCCTGGAAACACAAAGTTCTGCAAAACTTGAAAATGATGTTTTCTGCGTTACATCAAAATCCCGCACTGCTTTGATCAGACCGATCATTCCTTCCTGGATCAGATCCTCGTTCTCTCCCCCCAACAGATACATTGCACGCGCTTTCTTCCTTACCATGGATTTATATTTCACCATCAGGTAATCCATAATCTCCTGATTTCCATTTTTGTAATCACATAAAAGCTGCTCATCTGTCATTCTGTCATACTTACTCATCCGATTATCACCTGTTATCACTCTTTTTTCGAGCAATACTCATATTTATTTCTGCGAAATCCTCTGTCTTACGATCTCATAAGCAAGAACGCCTGCTGCCACAGATGCATTCAGAGAATTAATCTGACCTTTCATTGGAATTCCTGCAACGAAATCACAGTTTTCTTTCACAAGGCGGCCAACGCCCTCACCTTCATTTCCGATCACAAGACCGATCGGTCCTGTCAGGTTCAGGTCATACATCTGCTCGCCATCCATATCAGCACATACAAACCAGAGTCCTTTTTCCTTGAGTTCTTCCATTGTCTTCACAAGATTCGTCACCTTTGCGACCGGTGTATAATTCAAAGCTCCGGCAGATGTCTTCGCAACTGTCGCTGTCAGACCAACTGCTCTTCTCTTTGGAATAATGACTCCGTGTGCACCTGCAAGATTCGCTGTACGAATGATCGCGCCAAGATTGTGCGGATCTTCAATATTGTCTAAAAGAATCAGAAACGGAGCTTCGCCTCTCTCTTCTGCCAGCTTAAGCATATCGTCAATCGTAGAATATTCATATGCTGCCGCATGCGCGATTACACCCTGATGCTTCCCAGTCTCTGAGAGCTGGGAAAGTCTTTCTTTTGTCACAAAATTGATCAGTGAGCCATGTTTCTTTGCCTCACGTACAATTGTTCTTACCGGTCCGTCCTGACATCCGTCAAGAACATAAATCTTGTCGATTGTACGTCCGGAACGAAATGCTTCCAGTACAGCATTTCTCCCCTCGATCACAAATGTATCTGTTCCCTGTTCCCTATTTTCCTGCATGTTCTGCTCCTTTATCATTTTTCTCTTTTTCGATGCTTTCAAGTCCTATGCTTACCAGCTCTGTCAGTCTCTTATACTGTCCTGTCAGATATAAATGACCGATCAGCGCCTCGAACCCTGTCGCTCTTCTGTAATCTGTAATTGACTGATTCTTTGCCGGAGACACAGATCGTGCATTTCTTCCTCTCCGGTAAACTCCATGTTCTTCCTCATTCAGATGCTCCTGCATGGAACGCATCATAAAGGACTGTGCTGATGCCTGCACATACTGGCTTGTCTCTTCATGAAGACGGTGGACCGGCCTGTTTCCACGACCAACCACCATTGTCTTAATGATCAGATCATACACGCAGTCTCCCACATAGGCAAGAACCAGCGGAGAGCACTGCTTTGCATCAATCTCTTTCATTCCGGGAATTGTCCGGATATACTCTTCTAAACCTGCTGTTATGCTCTTTTCCATTGTACCCCTTCTCTTGTATCTTTCAAAATGATACCTTTCGCAAGAAGTTCATCTCTGATTTCGTCTGCTCTTGCAAAGTTTTTCTCTTTTCTTGCTGCCTGACGCTCTGCGATCAGTGCTTCAATGTCAGAATCAAGAATCTCATCTTCTTTATCAACAATAATTCCAAGTACTTCTGTCAGTCTTACCAGACGGTCAAACAGATTCTCAAGATACTCTTTGGAACTGTCTTCGTCTGTCATCGTATTAATGAATTTTACAAGATCAAATACTGCAGCGATCGCATCTGCTGTATTGAAGTCATCATCCATAGCGCTCTCAAAGTTTCCAACATATTCTGCTGACTTTGCAAACTTCTCTGCTTCTGTCTCTGCCATATCTTCTGTCTTCGCGCTTCCCATAAGGAATTTCAGACGATCAGCTGCTGTAATGATTCTCTCAAGTCCGCTCTTTGCTGCTTCCATCAATTCAGCGCTGAAGTTCAGTGGACTTCTGTAATGTGCGCTTAACATGAAGAAACGAAGTACCTGAAGGTCATACTTCTCACTGATCTCGCGAACTGTGAAGAAGTTTCCAAGAGACTTGGACATCTTACGGTTATCAATGTTCAGGAACCCGTTATGCATCCAGTATCTGGAGAACTCTTTTCCGTTCGCTGCTTCACTCTGTGCAATTTCATTTTCATGATGTGGGAAGATCAGGTCTTCCCCACCTGCATGAATATCGATCTGCTCACCAAGATATTTCTTGGACATCTCTGAGCACTCAATGTGCCATCCCGGACGTCCCTCACCCCATGGAGAAACCCATGCAGGTTCGCCTTCTTTTTTCGGTTTCCAGAGAACAAAATCCAGAGAATCTTCTTTCTCATCCTCACCGCTTACAAGAAGGGCACGTCCGCCTGACTGAAGATCGTCAAGGTTCTTATGGGATAATTTACCATAATCTTTGAACTTTCTTGTACGGTAATATACAGTTCCGTTCTTCTCGTATGCGTAGCCTTTCTCAATCAGTGTCTCAATCATGCTGATCATACCGTCAATCTCTTCTGTTGCAAGCGGATTCTTTGTTGCCGGCTCAATATTCATGCCGTCCATATCTTTCTTGCACTCTGCAATGTAACGCTGTGAGATTTCTTCTGCTGTAACGCCTTCTTCGTTTGCTTTCTTAATGATCTTGTCATCGACATCCGTAAAGTTAGATACATAATTCACATCATAATTCTTGTATTCAAAATATCTGCGGACAGTATCAAACACGATCATTGGTCTTGCATTTCCAATATGGATGTAATTATATACAGTCGGACCGCATACATACATCTTTACTTTTCCTTCCTCTAGAGGAACAAACTCTTCTTTTCTTTTTGACATTGTATTATAAATCTTCATCGTTCTTACTCTCCTTATTTTCTTTCTCCACACATCGCATATATTTTATCATAGATTCCAAGCGTTTGTGAAGTTTTATATTCTCTTCCTGCAGTTCTCTGATATCTGTAAGTACCGGGTCCGGTAAATGTACCTGATCCATATCACTTCTTGGGACTTTCTTGTTGTCCATGCGGACGATTCGTCCCGGCACACCGACAACTGTACAGTTCGGTGGAACCTCTTCAAGCACTACAGAACCAGCTCCGATCTTAGAATTTTCTCCGATTGTAAAAGAACCCAGGATCTTTGCGCCGGCGCTCACCATAACATTATCTTTCAACGTTGGATGACGTTTTCCCTGTTCTTTTCCGGTACCGCCAAGCGTAACCCCCTGATACAGTGTTACATTATCTCCGATGATTGTAGTTTCTCCGATGATCACACCTGTTCCATGGTCGATAAAAAGTCCCTTTCCAATTGTTGCACCCGGATGGATCTCAATCCCTGTCTTACGCGCTGCTCTCTGAGAAATCCAGCGTGCCCAGAAATAATGCTTTTTCAGGTAAAGCTTATGCGCCACTCTGTAGCTTAAGATTACTTTAAAGCTTGGGTACAAAAATACTTCCATGTTTGATTTGATCGCAGGATCTCGCTCTCGGATCACCTCTATCTCCTGTTTGACATAAGATATCATTCCCATATTTATCATTCCTTTCTGATTCAAGAATGCACTTAACACCCTAAACGGATTGTTTTGTATATCAGAAAAATTCTCTCCTGATATGGAACAAAGAATGTGCCTTGGCACATTCTTGCGCCTGCGGCGGTCGCTTGCGACACCTACCTTGTACGCCGCAGTGCGCATCCTGAGCGGAGCGTTTTTTATATATTAGGAAAGGGACTTTCCTAATATACAAAAAACTTCGTCTCAATCTAGAGACGAAGTTCTATCCGCGGTTCCACTCTAATAAAAGAAGTTATACTTCTTTCACTTTCACGCACGTAACGTGTGCCTGACGTACCCTGCTACTCTATTCACAGGATCGACTCCCGGGGGCACTTCACAGTTTCTTCTCTCAAAGGTGCTTTCAGCCGGTGACACCTTCTCTCTATGAGTCCAAATCTCTGTTACTCTTCCCGTTCTTTGTCTTTCTCAATTCTATTACCAATATTTATTGTTTTCAACATCTCTATTATCTTATGCAAAAAATCATTTTTTGTCAACTATTATCTCTGCCGATCAACTGCATTTTAACATTTTATTCAGACAATCTCATTCAAAAATATTGGACAGAAGTTCTGAAGTTTCCTCAGTTCTTCCTCTAGTTCTTCTGTAAGAATTACGCTTTCCTCTGCACGTATTTCTTCAGGAGTTTTGTATCCAAACAATATTTCCGTCAATGCTGCAATGGAAAGTACTCCCTGTGAATCTTCCGTTTCAGACACGCTCAGGCTTTCTTCTCCTTTTGAGCTACTGAGTTTCCAGATCCTGCTGTTCTTATGAAGAACCGGATCGATCACCGCAAAAGAGCAATGGATCTCACATTCTGACGGGATTTTCATTTTAGAAAATAGTTCCTGTAAATGAACGATCCTGATCATAATAAGCGGTTTTTCTTTATATGCAGACGTTTCATCATCTGGCCAGTCAGGTGCTTCCTTAAGCCCATAAACCGAAACCTTTTCTTCTGGTTCTCTAAGACCATCCACCGACGCCCAGAAGAGATCTTCTTTCCCTTCCAGATAAAGTGGTTCCCTGATCTCGAGCCCCGCTTCTTTCGCATATGCATAGATACAGACCAGCTTCTCTTCTTCAAAGACAAGCCGCATTCCGCCAAACTCACTCTGTTGTTCGAGAATCTGTGTCTGATAATATTGTGCATTTCTTAAAGCAACAACATTCCAGCAATCCGAAAAATTCTCTTCTACAAATGCCGCCATCTTCCCTGCATCCATAAATCTTGCATCACAGTCTACAATCCGCTCTTGTGATATATTTCTATATTCATCATTTTTATATTCTTTTCTTGCAGAAAAAAATGCTTCATCAAGCTCGATTTGTTTCTGTTTATAAACAAATCGGAAATCATAAGGATAATAGATTGCTTCTGCCGCCGGCATCAGGAAGGTAAATGGCATCTTCTGCGAATACTGATCCTGTAATGCATGAATCAGAAGATTTCTCATATATCCTCTGCCTCTATATTCTGCCTGCGTGGCAACTCCCACGATATAATCCGATGGAACGACACTTTCCTGTAACTTTACCTGATAAGGGTTCAGCTGCAGCATCGCACGTATCTCATTGTCTTCCTCTATTACATAAATCGTATTGTCTTTTGTCTTGATATAATAGTAATAATCAACAAATTCCTGACTGTCTTCTGAAAATACCTGTTCCCACAAGCTCCTGGTTTTCCCATGCTCTGATTGGTCCAGCTTTCGAATCTTCATCTTATTTTCCCGCACAGCATCCACCACATCCTGCAGGTTTCTCCATCACATCCATGCTACTGTAATTTGTAAATTTTTCAATCGCACAGATCGCCTGGGATGAGATTCCTTCGCCGCTTCCGGTAAAGCCAAGGCCCTCTTCTGTTGTAGCCTTTACATTGATCTGATCAACGTCAATTTTAAGCGCTTTCGCCATGTTTTCCCGCATCTGATCAATATGCGGACGCATCTTTGGACGCTGCGCAATGATCGTTGCATCAATATTCTCGATCACATAACCATTTTCTTCCAAAAGTCCGCCTACGTGCTCAAGCAGTTTTATACTGGATGCACCCTTATATTTCGGATCTGTGTCCGGAAAATGAAGGCCAATGTCTCCAAGTGCTGCTGCTCCAAGCAGTGCATCCATTACGGCATGCAGCATAACGTCTGCATCTGAATGTCCTAAGAGACCTTTCTCGTAAGGAATCTCAACTCCACCCAGGATCAGTTTTCTTCCTTCAACTAACTTATGAACATCATATCCCATACCTACACGCATAATTATTTCTCCTCAAAATCATTTTCAGCATCTTCTGAAACAGGTTCTTCATTCAGTTCTGCAAAAATATCTACCACTCTTGTATCTGTCAGTTCTTCCTGAACCGATGTTTCTTCAGTTGCTGTTTCTTCAGCTTTTATTTCTTCGTCCGGTGTTTCCTCTGATTCTGCTTTTTCTTCTGATACTGTTTTTTCCGCTGCTTCGTTTTCTGTTGAATCTGAATCTGCTGTTTTTTCTATAGCTTCAGCCTTGCTGTCTTGCATTGTTTTTTCCTCGAAATCCGCCTTAGACACTGCGTCTTCCAGCTTCTTCCTGTCTTCTTCTGAAAGCATTGTCGGCATTGTATCGTCTGATACTTTTTCGTCTTCTGATGCTTCTGTCGTTGTGCTCTCTGTTACCTGTGACATTTCCTTCGCCACTGCCGCTTCTTCTGCTTTTCGTTTCTGCTCCGCTTTTCTCTTTGCTATCATCTTCGCAATCTGCTTTTTGATATCAATTTCAAACGTTTTGCAGATGGCATTCCCTGCATAAGCAACTCCAACCAGTATAAATACAACTGCCAGTACTGACATAAGTGTCATATTGCTAGGACGCTGCTGGATCATCTCACTTAAGATTCTGATACCCAGGTAGGTAAGATAACCTCCAAGTACTATTCTGAGCGCATATCCGCTTTTCTTATTCATCTTGTTTCCTCCGTATTTCTGTTATTGGCCACGTTTTAAAATATAAACGAAAGACAACAACTTTTTTCTATATCATTATCTGTTATATTACCACAAGTTGCTCCTTAATACTATTATTTCTTTGCTTGATATAAGCAGCAACCAGTAAATTTGCGTAAAAAAACTGCGTACTAATTTCTTAAGCACGCAGTCTTCGTTATAGTAGCGGGAACTGGATTTGAACCAGCGACACCACGGGTATGAACCGTGTGCTCTAGCCAACTGAGCTATCCCGCCATATTTAGTTAGTATATGGGACCTACAGGGCTCGAACCTGTGACCCTCTGCTTGTAAGGCAGATGCTCT
>OGYR01000156.1_pt1 | contig 60849 bp, 43 predicted proteins | sample 1576661 | NCBI WGS metagenome assembly OGYR01 (sample SAMEA3541490, study PRJEB24748) | human gut metagenome | biome: human gut; feature: human-associated habitat; material: faeces | place: China | collected 2012
TTTTTGGAAATTAGGGGGTCTATGGCGAGCGTTTTTGTGCTTCTGGAGGCATTTAACCGTAAAGAGGCTGCTGCACTTGGATTTTTTCCTTGTGCAACAGCCTTTTTGGTATTGATATGTCTACTCAAGTCCGACATTAGAAAAATGCAGCTGTTGGTCGAAACTGAAAATACCTTTCAAGTTCGTAGCAAAATTGTTTTAATTTTCTTTCGTAAAAAAATTTTACTGTATAACTTAAATGTGGCAGTAGGACAGTCAAAGAGTGAATGGGTGACGTGCTGTGTTCGGGGGGCAGCGTGAGAGAAAAGGGAAACAAAGACTATGATTCTCGTAAAATGATACAAATATTTTTCCGGGTGTCACTTTTTGCGATTGTTTATTTTGGGAGACAGCATTATACTGAAGCCAAAAAACGCAATACATAAAAAAAGCTAAAATTGTAGAAAGCAATTGTTCGAATTGCACAAATAGCGGTGATTGAATGGTGATGATCTGATGTGCCCTCTCGGTTAGTGCGTCGAAATGTAAAGGGTACAGAAATCCCGCACCAGACCATGAAACCCAAAACTTAATTATGCGAGGAGAATCGATATGGAAAAAACAATGACGGATGCAAAACGTGTTACAGAATTGGAAAAACGAAAAAAACAACTGGAGAAGTCAACAAGCAAAGGGTATTTTGTTTTTTTGATTGCAATGCTGGCGCTTATCTATATTGTGGATGAATTGACTTCAAATATTTCTAGTTCGATCCAGACGGAAGTGATTACGGATTTCTTTGTCATGGGACAAGGTATTGATTATAACATTGGTTTGTCCAACCTTGCGTTGATGTCCCTGCCGGCCAATATCATCATCCTCGTTCTTCCATTTTATAAGGCATTAGCGGACCGTTTGGGGCGGCGACTGTTCCTGTTCATCAATACCATTGGCATGGGGATGGGTATGCTGATCTGCATGGTTGCACCTAACATCTACATCTACATCGTTGGTATGCTCGTTATCAAGTTCTTTATTCCTAACGATGTACAGGTTATGTATATTATGGAAAGCGCCCCGGAACAGCACCGTGCCAAGCTTTGTTCTATGACGAAGACAATTGCCTATATCGGCGTTGCCGGTATCCCCTTCCTGCGAATGGCTTTTATGGGTGACGTTGTTACCAAGTGACGCAATGTTCTGATTGTTCCTGTCATTTTGGCTTTTAGTGTGGCTATCATTAGCTTCTTGACCCTCCGCGAAACGCCGGTCTTCCTTAAGCAGCGAATCGAGCATTTGGAAAATTCCGGAGTGGCGAGCGAAGAAACCAAGAAAAAGGGCGAGACCGGTGGTGTGTTTCATGCTATCCGCTTTATTGCCCATCATCGCCAGCTTCGTTGGAATGTGTTGGCAGCCTTTGTCTTTGCGATGTCTATTGGTATAACAGGTGTTTACACCTCCATCATGTCCACTTCCGGCATGGATAGTAATCAAATCAACCAGGCACTTGTAGCCTACCCGATCCTTAATGCCTGTATGACGTTCTTGGGCGGTTTCCTGACCGACCGTTTGGGCCGTAAGCGTTCCGCCCTGACCATGGGTATGGTCTGCTTTGTGATGCTGGGCGCGTTCGTATTTGCGGCTTCCCAAGGCTGGAATGCCTACCTGGTAGGTGCTTGCTACGGCATTTTCGTAGGTGCTTACTGGAGTGTGAGCGACCTGCTGTATCTGGTTATCCCCGGCGAGTCCACCCCGACCAATCTGCGCGCATCTGTCCTTGGGACTCTGTCGCTGGTCCTGATCGCCGGAGGTATCGTTTCTACCACCATCATCTCGATCTGCATGCGCTATGTTTCTTCTTTGGCGCTGGTATGTGGTGTGGTCTGCATCCCGCTGGTGCTGCTGTGCCTTGTCATTGTGATGACCAAACTGGGAGAGACCAAAGGTGTTGATATGGCTAAGATCACGGGTGCTGAATTTGACGGCTGATCCAGTGGGCATTATAGTATACAGGCCGTTTAATCCGTGATGCGATCAATGGCTGACCAGTCGTTTGACCGGTCAGCCATTGGTTTTTTATACACTGTCCGGATTGGCTTTGAGTTGATTTGGGCAGAAAAGATGCTGTGCTACTGCACAAAGGAGGTAACCGAATGGACGCTACTGTTGATAAAGATACTTTGAAAAAAGCATTGACAATGCAGCCGCCCAAAGTCGAATGCGTTTGCGAGCGCGGTCTGGCGAAGGCGGAACTGTTGAGCAATGGCATATGCCGTTATTACCAGAAGGGAACGTTCATTCGCGCGTTTTATTCTGAAGGAAAAACCGCGATGGCCAGGTGATCAGTACCAGGGATACCAGCCTGGAAGGATACAGCTGCGAGGAAGGCACTGATAAACTGGGCGGATACCATCGAATGACGGCGCGGTATCGCCATGGGGCGCTGCGTCTGCACCAGATAGTGACGGCGTATGACGGCGGGGAACTGACGGTACAGGTGAAACTGCATGATACGCGGGGGAAAACCGCCACACGTTTTTTAGCGCCGGTGATAACGCCCTATCCCACGTGGGAAGAACGACCACTGTTTTTATCGCTGGACCAGAAAATGCTGGTCGTTCCGTATGACAACGACATGTGGTCCCGGTACGAATCTGCGGTGCCTGCCTGCGGTCGGGAAAGTTATGATGTTACTGCGCTGTATGATGAACGCACACAAGAAAGCTTTGTGGTGGGTGCGTTGGATTTTTCCGTATGGAAAAACGCCATCCGCTGGCTGCACAACGATGCCCGCAGCATACAGGCGTACTGCGGGGCGGCGGGGCCCGGCACGCACGATGTATGCCCCCACGGCCTGGTGTGCGGCGAATGGGTGAAATCTTCCTGCTTTGTCATGTTTTGGTGCGACAGCATCCGGGACGGTATGGAGCATTACAGTGATTTGTATGCGGCCCTGGTCCCGCCGCGCCCGTGGCGGAAAGGTTCAGTCCCGTTCGGATGGAACAGCTATTCTGCTGTGGGGCCAGGGCTGCAACTGGCTCATTGGGAACAGGCAGGGGAATTTATCCGTACTGCCCTGCCGAACTTCTGCGGGGAACAGGGGGAAACATTCATCAACCTGGATGGTGCGCTGGGGTTGGATGAGCAAAAAATCCGACAGATTATAGAGGAACTGCACAAAAAAGGACAGAAAGCAGGCTGGTATGCCATCCCCTGTAACTGGTTCGCAACACTTGGTGATATTCCTGCGCAGGGTACCAACGTCAAGATGAAGGATCTTTTCCTGCGGGACGATACGGGCGCGTTGCTGCCGGCCATCGATGGTTCCCAGCCCTTGGATGTCACCCACCCGGAATGGGAAAAAATGGCCCGGGCAACCATCCGGCATCTGATTGATTTGGGCGTGGATTACATCAAGATCGACTTTCTTTCCCACGGCAGTGTGGAAGGAGCCCACTACCGCCCCGAGTTTACAGGGCGCATGGCACTGAACTATGCCTACTCGGTTTTGTCAGAGAAAATCGACCGCGCAGGACGTGAAATTTTCGTCAGTTTGTCCATTGCGCCGCTGTTCCCCACTTTCCTTGGGCACTCCCGCCGTTGTTGCTGTGATGCTTTCGGCCACCATGAAGATGTGCGATATGTGTTGAACGCCCTGAACTTTGCCTGGTGGACCAACCACCGCCTATATACTTTCAATGACCCGGACCATGTGTCGTTGTGCCATTCTGTAGTTGACGGGCGGGGGGTGACCACCGAAAACGAGGCGCGTGCACGGTATTATTCGGCCATTATTTCCGGAACAGTCATGATGCTCTCGGACAATTACGGGCCGGTGGGCGATGACACAATCATCCGGCAGGCGCGCTCCCGCGCAGAAAAAATCGCCAACTGTGCGGCGATCAATGAGGTGGCGCGGCTGGGACAGGCTTTCCGTCCGGTTTATCTGTGCGATGGCACCACCCCGTTTTATACTTTGTGCCATGAGGGGCGGCGCTATGCGGCGGTATTCAACTTCGAAAACGCAACGAAAACACTGTCTTTTGCCGCTGCAGATGGCGGCTTACCGGAGCAAGGAATCGCGCGCAACCTGGAAACAGGGGCGGAAATGGCGTATAGCGAGCAGGTTTGTGTTGAACTGGGCCCCTGGAATGCGGTTATATTGGAAATTTTAGAGGAAAAAAATATGAAAACGCTTGAAATAAGTCCACTTACCCCAGACAATTTCCGCAACTTTGGTAGCTATTCTCGGCTGGTGGAACCAACGGCCCCTGGCGGGGAAGGAATCCTCAGCCTGGACCATGATATGTATGTGTATTTTGCCCCGGCGTTTTATACAGCGGAACAAGCAGAGACGCACCTGGTGGCGTTTCGTGTACCAGCAGGTGTTATGCTCACCATTCGCCCCGGCGTGTGGCATTGTATACGGCTTCAAATTGTTGGCCTTGGCTGTTTCTGCAATGCTGTAGAGAATCGCACTGGATTGTGCTCCTCTGGGGGTGTTGAGCATCATCCAGTTTTTGCGCCCGACTGTAAAGGGGCGGATAGCACGCTCACTTGCAGAGTTGTCAATAGGGATTTCTCCGTCACACAAGAACATTTTCAGCTGCTTTTCTTGGTTCAGGCTGTAAGCCAATCCATCGCAGGTTTTCTTGCTGCCAATCTGCAAAGGGTTCTGCTCTTTTACCCATGCGAAATAAGCCTCTACCAAAGGAGCAATCTCCTTTTGGCGGCGGCGCAGACGTTCTTCTGGTGAGAAATCTTTCAGTAAGCCTTCAAGATGGTAGATCTTTGCTATTTTGGCTAGTGCCTGAGCGGCAACGGAACCTTCCTGCGGTATTGCAACTCCGCTCTTAGCACCGACTGCCTTTAAGGCATCGGAAAAGTCTCTGCGAGCATGGGCCCAGCAAAAAGCTGCTGTAATTTGCGTCTGCTCCTTTTCCAGAGCCTTGTAGCCACTGAAAGCATCCGTTTCCAGATATCCGTGAAAGTCCTCCAGAAACTCAGCGGCTACCTTGTGCCCACGCCCCGGGCTGTATTTGTACAGAACGATTTGCCGGCCCTTTTGAAACGCATTCGTTCTGTACACATGCATATAGGACTTTGTGCCGGCCGGGCGGTCATCCCGTACCACATTACAGGTAGTCTCGTCTGCCTGCACCACGTGCTGTTTGCACAATATACTTTTAAGCAGGTCATACATGAGGCTGAAATAATGATCCGTGGAATAGATCATCCAGTTTGCCATGTTGGCTCGAGAAATGACAAGGTCATTGCGTGCAAATTCCTGCTCCATGCGGTAGAGTGGAATGGCATTCACATATTTCATATTCATAATGCAGGCAATAAGCGAGGATGTTGCCAGGCTCTTCTCAATAACTTCAACAGGATGCGGTGTCTGCACGACAGTCTTCTGCCTGTCCTCTTTGCGTATACCCGCATAGAGTGCAATATGGTGTTCCACGCACTCCTGTCGAGCCGGCAGATATTCCACTTTCAGATATACCTTGTCCGGCAACCGCTTCCAGCCGTTTTCACCAAAGACAGAAACCAATTCTTCCTCGGGAAGCTCGTGGTTCTGTACGCGCAAGGGCAGTCTGGAGACGTTTTCTTTCTGCTTGCCGGCCTTCTTTTTGCCATGTGCTTTCTTAGCGGTTGCTTCAGGTACAGATGCATCCGCATACATTTCAGTCTCATTAAACAGGCTTACCTGTCCAAGGCATTCCATCGTTTCGCTTTTTCTGCCAAACTGTTTTGCATTTGAAACCGCCAGTGCTTCCTGCATCTGCATCACCAAAGCAATCATGTCCTCTTTGGTATAGCCCTTCAATTCTTCTGCTGTAAGCTTAGTCATGGCAGTTCTCTCCATCAAAAAAGTGTTTTCTTTACATACTATTGTACTCTTTTCTGGCTATGCTGTCCAATCGAACCCCAGCCAGCATTTGGCATTTTGCCCCATGCACAGCGTGCGCTGAGCTGAGGAGAGAGGCCTGTCAGGCTTCAATCCTGCTTTTCGGTCAAATCGAAAAAAGAGCCTCTACAGCAGAGGCTCTCTCGGGATGCAGACGTTTGTAGTGGGTAGAGTTTCCGCAAGGCAAAATGAATCTGGCAGAGCCGAAAATTTTACGTTTTGCCATATCCTTCAGCACAAATATTTAGGCTGCGCAGTTCGTATTGTACTGACAATACTTAGCCCGTTCATTAAATCCGAGAACTGCTTCTGCGTAAGATCCATGACTTCCTGCCTGTCACGCGGCCACTGGAACACTCCGTTTTGCAAACGCTTCGAGAGCAGAACAAAACCGTCTCCCTCCCAAACTGAGATTTTTTAAGAATTCTCAATAACTATCGAGAATTACTGAGAATTACTGAGAATTCTCAAAAGTTCTCGATAACTATATTATCGCACAGGAGTCGCCTCTTTCACAGGACGGCAATTGTTGAGCGCTTACATCTGATGTATGTGTTGAGTTGCCGAATCCTACGATGCAATATAGCGAACAGACCCCTCTCCTACATTATTTTTACTATTGGTTCGTACTATTGTCACAGACGAAGTATTTTGTTGGGAAAGGGAGTGCAGACGAAAAGTTGGACCACTTTGAGAGCTGAAATGTACGGTAATAATGGATTACAATACAGAACAGCGTAAAGTGGCAATTGATTTGCCACTTTAATATGATTTGCAATTATCCAATGCTTCGTCTTCCGTTAGGCTGCCCCCATCATAAGTGCCTTGATGGGCATTTCCGTCGGCATCCAGCCACTTGGCGGTGATGACCGGCTGCTCGTAGGGGTAGTCGTCGGTTGCCTTCTGGTCCAGCCAATGGAACCGCACCCAAACCTGCACATGATCTTCGCCCCAGGCTTCGTACTCGCTATCCTGCACGGTGTAGTCCGCGCTCTGGTCAGACAGGCTGAAATGCAGCTTTATGTCGTGTACGCCGGCGTCCACCCAGGCCACAAACTGTTCGCAGTTCGAGTGCCGCATGACGGTCTCGGCCCTGGGGGTGCCCTCGGCGGGGGTCAGGCCCCGCATTTGGTCGGCGGGCACGATATAGTCATCGGGGGCAATGTAGTTCAGCTTGATCGTATACTAGGGGGAATACGTTTCGCTCAGGTGCTCAGCCAGCGGCAGGCCGTCGTCCTCGGCGGAGAGGTGCTCGTTCATGCGCAGCATCACAACGCCGTTGTCGCCCACGATTGCACCGCTGATCTGGCCTTCGGGCAGGTCGTACTCATGGCCGTTGCAGTCCACCAGCTCATACTGGTTCAGTTCAAGATCGGTGGAGGGTGTGCCGTAGGTCAGGGGGTTCTTGATGCGCAGGGTCAGGCCGTCGGCGATCTGTGCTTCTTCCACGTGGTAGTTGCCGTCGCCGCTGGCGAAGAAGTCCGCCTTCTGGCGGTTGGCGTTCATCACGTCAACATAGAACTGCTCGTAACTTCTCCTATCTGTTGATACAATGATATTTAGTAAAATTATGCAAAAAGCCCCCACTTTCAAAACAACATTTTCGTTTACGTTTAAAAGTGGGGGTATTGCTCCAAACTATTGCTTTTTACGTTTACAGAAGGAGATCACCCCAATTGCCACCATAAGTACAGCCAGAACAATGAATATCACTGGCAGAATCAGCGCATTTGAAGAATTCACCGTTTCACGCTGGCCATTCTCTTCGGATTCCATATTGTCCGCCGTGTCTGCCGCATCATAGGTTTCACTTGTCACGCCTGACACGACAAGTGATTGGCTGGTTTCATTTTGTTCAGCAGGTTGTTCCACCGAACTACTGTTGGAATCTCCACTACGGACTCCCGGGGCATCTTGAATCACCTCAGCCGCAGGGCTTGTTGGCTGTTCATCCATCGCAGCATTTTGTGCCGGTGTTTCAGATTGCTGTCCATCCTCCACCAGCACAGGTTCCGGTGTCGGAATTTCAACAGTCACTCCTGTAACATTGACCTGATCTGCCGTTGCGGATGCATCCATCTGGATATCCGTTGTAGTCGTTCCGCCCACAACATCAGTAGACAAGAACGTTACCGGTTCAGCCGCTGTGGGTGACACTGCAACAAGATCTAGGGTCAATATTTCTGTTCCTTGTCCTGCTGCCGAACCTCCTGCATCGTTGTCCATGTAAACGGCAATTATCTCACCCTCGATGTAGTTATAGGACAGCTCGCTTTGCTCAATGCCACTGCCAGCACTTAGAGAAGAAAACTGAAAGCCATCGGCAATCCGCATGTCAAAACTTGCCCCTAAAATGGGTTGGTCTGTGGCATCAATTGTCAGTGACAGCTGCACGGTTTTTCCTGTTTCCACAGTAGTTTGATTGCTGTGAATCGCTAACTGTGTTGTATTGCCAGAAGCCAACGCAGGGAATGCACAGACCGTTGCAAGAAAGCCTGTAGCCAGTATACCAGCCCTTCCCAGAACCCGGATGCCCTGCTGGAGCACAACACGTTCTATCTGCGTGACGGCGTGCCCTTCGTGCGCGCCCGCATGGATGGAGGCAGCTACACCGAGAAGGATGATACGATCCTCCCGCTGCCCTAAAAAGCGCAAAAACAACCACCGCCCCGGATGTCGAATCTTTCAGCATCCGGGGCGGATTTTTGTATTGGCGAAGGGGCTTTTGGATTTTCTGTTTGCCTTCCAGCAAGGCGGCGTCCGATGTGGCGGCTTATGTCCGCCTGCCAGGTCAGGTGCTCTATACGTTTGAAATGTTTATCGCAATTTATTTTGCTTACCTACACGCGAAAGCACATTATGGATCCGGGTTAAATCCTTCGATTTCCAGCCAACCAAAGACCATTGCCTTAGACCACGCTTTCGTCCCATCGCTGTCATAAATATTGTTGATTACTACTTTTCCTATATAATCACCACCATTTGCAAATTTGATTTCTGACTCATTAATATATGCGCCATAAGATCCATCTTCCTCACAGTAGACGCCTACATAATTCTTACTGTCCTTGAAAACCGTAAACTGAATCTTTCCGGCATGGTCAGCAATAATGAAAAAGTCGCCTTTACCATCTGTAAGACTTGGTACTTCCGATAAACTGACGATATTATCATATTTCTTTTTCAGGCCTGTCAGTTCTCGCTCAGAAGTGTCAAGGATATAAGGCTTATCGCTCTTGGAAGCAACAGTAAATATAGCATACTTATTTTGCTCAGCGAATTCGTTTGTTGCGTATAGAGAAGATAGTTCAGTTTGAGCGGCCTGCGTGAGCATTCTTGTTTCGGCAATTACCTGACTTTTGCGGGCTTTGTCAATATAGCCGGTCAAAGCCGGTACAAGCAATGCTGCCAGCACAGCAAGAATTACCAATACTACAATAAGTTCTACAAGGGTAAAGCCATTCTTTTTATGCTTCACAATAGAGCTCCCTTCGCGGTTTGTTTTGGCTCGCCGGATACCAATCTTTGGTATAGCCTGCGGCTTGTGTATTCATTATAGCAGACATATTTCAAATGTCCATAGCATCACTTATTTTTTTGTCAGCTAGTATTAACCCCACACTGCAAGAGCTTGTACATTTTGCACCCGTTCTGTCTGGAACATTTATTACTTCTACCTCAAGTAAACAAGATGTACGAAATTATTCAAGCTTTTATACCAGAATCGACCCTCTTATAAGCATAAAGTGTACATCACGCCAACATGTTTTGCCCGTTCGGGCGGGGTTTGCGCAAATGTCGAATGTATGGTAAAATACAGGTAAAATCAGCTTTTGGGGGTCACCTTATGGGCATTGTAGTCATCGGTGCGGTTTTTGTGGACATCAAGGGGTATCCGCTGTCCACCTATATCCCGGGCGGGCGCAACGCGGGCCGGGTCGAGCAGGTACACGGCGGCGTCTGCCGCAACGTGGCGGAGGACATTGCCAATGTTGAGCTGCGCCCCACCTTCGTCAGTCTGGTGGACGACACCGGCTCCGGTCAGGACGTCATTGACAAGCTGGCCCGGCACAAGGTCAACACCCGCTACATCCAGCGCATGCCGGACGGCATGGGCACCTGGCTGGCCGTGTTCAACAACGACGGCGATGTCTGCGCCGCCATCTCGAAGCGGCCCGACACGACGCCGCTGACCGCATTATTAAAGGAAAAGGGCGACGAGATCTTTGCCGACTGCGACGGCATCGCCATCGAGTTTGATCTGGAGAAGGAGACCGTCAAGCAGATTTTGCACTACGCCAAAAAGTACCGCAAAAAGGTCTACGCCGCGGTCTCCAACATGAGCATTGCCATGGAGCGCCGCAGCCTCCTGCAGGAGATCGACTGCTTTGTCTGCAACCAGCAGGAGGCCGGGCTGATGTTCTCCGACGATTACGACCACCTGACGCCGGACGAGATGCGCGCCACGCTGGCCGCCAACGTGCGCAGCGCCAACATTCCCTGCATGGTCGTGACGATGGGCGAGCAGGGCGCCGTCTACGCCCGCACCGACGGCGAGAGCGGCATGGTGCCCGCCAAGAAGGTCGATGTCATCGACACCACCGGCGCGGGGGATGCTTTCTTCGCCGGGACGGTCATCGGCCTGACCTACGGCAAGACGCTGGCCGAGGCCTGCGAGATCGGCAGCCGCCTGGCCGCGTCGGTCATCTGCATCTCGGAGAATGTCTGCCCGCGGTTCCGCCCGCAGGAGTTCGGGCTGGATGTGCCGGTCATAGACTGATTTTTTCGGTTTTTGGCACACATTTCCCTTATTTTTCCATTTTTCCGATTTCGCACATTTTGCCTTTTTAGCAGTTTTCCATCCGCACATTTCCGGCTTTTATGACCATTTCAGTGCATTTCAGTATTGTAATTTTGCGCACAGTTTTTCGAAAATTCAAGATATTTAGTTACTGTATAACCAAACATGAAAACAGACAACCTCATCCCCGCAGCCCCGCTTGACCGGCGGGAGCTTGCACCCGGCGTGCAGCTCTGCTTCACCCGGCTGGACGCGCCGCTCTGCCCGCCCCCGCTGGACTGGCCGCGGCTGCTCGTCTTTGATTTCTGCCGCAGCGGACGACGCGCCATCCCGGACGGCGCACAATATGCCATCGTGACGGAGGGTCATGCCGCCGTCAGCTTTGCTGTGCCCGGTGCGGACTTCTACCTGCCCGGCAGCCAGTACGAGGCGCTGCAGCTTTTCATTGACCCCGACGCCGTGCAGGCAGACAGCTTTTTGACGCTGATGGGGCTGGAAATAGGCGGCATCGCGGATTATTTCTGCCGCGGCGGCGTCCACTGCTGCCCGATGAGCGACGCCATCACGTCCATAGTGGACGAGGTCTGGGACGACGCAGCCTACGCCGCCCCCGGCGAGCTGCGCTATGCCGCCGTGCGGCTGCTGTATGAGCTGCTGCGCCTGCCCGACGAGGCCGACACGGCCCGCTGCCCCGCGCGGCAGGTCGAATGCGTGCGCGAGGCCGAGACGCTGGTTCTGCAGGACCTCTCGGTCCGCCGCCCGGCCCGGGAGCTGGCCGACCATTTTGGTTTGAGCGAGAGCGGCTTCAAGCTGTACTGCCAGAACGTGCTGGGCGAGGGGTATCTCGCCTACTTCCGCCGCCGCCGGCTCGAAAGAGCCGCCGAGCTGCTGCGCACGACCCCCCAGCGGGTGCAGGACATCGCCGCCCGGGTCGGCTACGAGAGCCAGGGCCGCTTTGCCCAGGCGTTCTACGACCAGTTCCGCCTGACCCCGCTGGAATACCGGCGCTTGTCGAAGTAACCCGAAAGGAGCGGAAAATTGAACAACATCACGCGCTCGATTTTCCGTGCCATTCATGAGGGGCGGTGGTTGAGCATTGAATACAAAAACCAACAGACCCAGCAGACCAAATACTGGGTCGCTATCCGCGGGCTGAACCCCAGGACCCGCACCCTGAACGTTGACGGGCTGCATCTGGGCAAATTAAGCGTGCAGGCGCTCGACCATATCAGCATTGACCGCATCCAGACCGCCGAGGTCGTGGACGGCTCGTGGTGCCCCGTCAACCAGACGCTCATCGACGACATCCGCGACAACCCCGGGCGGTACGCGGCGCTGTTTGACAACGCCGCCAACCTGCGGGTGCTGGACTATCTGGCCGCCTGCAACCGGCTGGACGCCACGCCCTACCAGTCCAACTACAGCCTGATTCATCAAATTGACGCCGACTGCTTTGCCGATTATAAGGAGGACACGCTGGAGCTGACCGACGACCAGTTCCGTGAGCTGGTGGGCCGGTTCCAGCGCCGGGTCGAGGACCGCCGCCAGAACGCCGCCCGCCCCAGCCTGCCCACGCTGGGGCTGAACCTTATCAGCATTGACACCCGGCAGGGGCTGTACGTGCTGGCCTACCGCCCGCTGCGGCTCGACGTGAAAAAGCGCGCCCTGCGGGCCGAGGCGGAGCCGGTCATCTGCCGGGAGTTCACCGTCAACGGCAGCAAGCTGAGCATCCATCAATTTCTGGATGCCGACGACTATACGCTGCTGGACGAGTTCACGAAGCACGCCGAGACCATCAAGGACCGCATCACCCGCAGCAACCCGCGGGTGCGGGTCGATGACCTGCCCTACCTCGTCGCCATCAGCCGCGACTGCCCCGTGGACTTGGAGCATGAGTACCGCGGCATCCTTACTATGTTCGAGGACCCCTCCGGCGAGACGGCCACCGCCCCGCTGCGGGCCTTCTTCGGCGAGATGACCGCCAAGCCGCGCCGCCGCAAGTCCTACCCGCTGGCGCTGCTGAACAACAAGGTCAATCTGGACCAGCTGCTGGCCATCAACAACGCCATGCGCTACCCGCTGGCCTACGTGCAGGGCCCGCCGGGCACCGGCAAGACCAACACCATCGTAAACACGCTGACGACGGCGTTTTTCAACGAGCGCACGGTGCTTTTTTCCAGCTACAACAACCATCCCATCGACGGCGTTGTGGAAAAGCTGCAGGCCGTCACCTACCACGGCCAGACCGTGCCGTTCCCGATCCTGCGCCTTGGCAACAACGAGAAAACCGCCGAGGCCCTGCGCACCATCGACCAGCTGTTTGAGCAGTGCAAAAAAATCCCCGTGCCGGAGCGGCTGCTGGACAAAAACCACGCGGACCGCACGGCCCGCGCCAAACAGCTGACCGCCCTGCTGGAACGGTATGAGCGCATCCTTGATTTGCGGGAGCGGCGGGAGACCATCCGCCGCCTGCTGGACGCCCGCGGCCAGATGAACTTCCAGTACGAGCTGCAGGCCGGGCAGCTGCCGCAGGTGGACCGTGAGTTGGCCGCCTACGGCAGCATCGACTCTGCCGACGCGCTGGCTCTGCTGGACCGCAACGAGGACGAGCTGCTGCGCTACCTCTACTACACCTCGGCCCGCTGCATCCGCCGGTTGGAGGAGCCGAAATACAACGATTTAATGAGCATCGTCCACAGCCCCGACACCGACAAGGAGCGGGTCACGCAGTTCAACAAGTACCTCTCGGAGCCGGAGAACCTGAAAAAGCTGCTGCGCGTCTTTCCCATTGTGGCCACGACCTGCATCTCTGCTCACCGCCTGGGCGACCCGGAGCCGAGCTTTGACATGGTCATCATGGACGAGGCCAGCCAGTGCAGCACAGCCATGTCTCTTGTGCCCATCCTGCGCGGGGCGTCGCTGATGCTTGTGGGCGACCCGCAGCAGCTCTCGCCTGTCATTCTGCTGGACCCCGCCGACAACCGCACGCTGCGCCGCCGCTACGGTGTCACGCAGGAGTACGATTACATCGAAAACTCGATCTACAAATGCTTTCTGGCCTGCGACGCCGTCAGCGACGAGACGCTGTTGAGCTACCACTACCGGTGCAGCCCCAAGATCATCGAGTTCAACAATCGCAAATACTACAACCACAAGCTGCACATTGCCAGCCGCGAGACCGACCCCACGCCGCTCGTCTATGTGGACGTGCCCAACGACACCACCGACGAGAAAAACACCGCCCCGCAGGAGGTGCGCCGCATCGAGGCATACCTGACCGCGCACCCGGACAAGCAGGTGGGCATCATCACGCCGTTTGCGAAGCAGCGCGCCGCCATCGAGGCCATGCTGCGCGCGAAGCACTTTGAGAACGCCGCCTGCGGCACGGTGCACGCCTTTCAGGGCGACGAGAAAGACGTGGTCATCTTCTCCCTGGCGCTGACCGACCAGACCCGCCCGCGCACCTACGACTGGCTGAAAACGAACAAGGAGCTCATCAACGTGGCGACCTCCCGCGCGCGGGAGCAGTTGGTCATCCTCTCGAACCAGGCCGCGCTGGACCGCCTGCACGCCGACAGCACCGACGACGATATTTACGAGCTGGTGCAGTACGTGCGCAAAAACGGCCAGTCCGAGGTGACCGAGAAGCCCGCCGCCAGCCGTGCGCTGGGCATCAAGCCCTACAGCACCAAGACCGAGGATGCCTTTTTGGAAAATCTGAACCACGCGCTGGACAACGCCTTCCTCGACGGCAGCCGCTGCACGGTCCGCAAGGAGGTACCCATCGCCCAGGTGTTTGAGGATAACCCCGGCTGCGCCGACCTTTTCTACACCGGGCGGTTCGACTTCGTCGTCTACCAGCGGGAGGGCCGCCGGCTGATGCCGATTTTAGCCATCGAGCTGGATGGCCGCGAGCACCGCGACGACCCCGCCGTCCAGCGCTGTGACCGCAAGAAGGACCAGATCTGCCGCGAGCACGGCTTTGAGCTGATCCGCGTCGTGAACAGCTACGCGCGGCGGTATAATTATATCAAGAGTATTTTGATAAACTACTTCCGCAAGGTGTCGTAGCACCCGCAAACGGGCAGAGCCCGCGAGAAAGCCTCCTCACGAAGTGGGGAGGTGGCCGAGTGGAACGAGGCCGGAGGGGCTTTGCCCGCTCATCCCAGCGTAAAACCGAAAAGTCCTGCCTCCCTTTCCCGGAGACAGGACTTTTTCCTTTTTACCGCCAGTGAAACGTAACCATGCCGTAAATATAAATAAACAAAATCGCACCCGGCACAAAATACTTAAAAATCGGCTTCATCCAGGGGCGGACCTTCAGGCCCCTGCCGGTGTTGGTTTCGGCCACAAAATTGTCCCAGCCCCAGCCAAAGCGGTTGCAGCAGAACAGCGCCAGCACCAGCGACCCCAGCGGCAGCACATTGTTGCTGACGATGAAGTCCCAGAAGTCCAGCCACGCGCTGCCCGGCGCAAACGGCTGGAAGTGCAGCACGCTGTAGCCCAGCGCCGTCGTCAGCGCCAGCAGAAAGATGCCGACGCCGCAGACCACGCAGCCCTTCGGGCGGCTCCACCCGGTCAGCTCACGCACCATGGCAAGGATATTCTCGCAGACGCCCAGCACGGTGGACAGCGCCGCAAACACCATGAACAGGAAGAACAGCGCGCCCCACCAGCGGCCCCCGGCCATATTTCCGAACACCCCCGCCATCGTGTCAAACAGCAGACTGGGGCCTGCCGTGACCTCCAGCCCGTAGGTGAAGCACGCCGGGAAGATGATGATGCCCGCCAGCACGGCCACGAACGTGTCGAGAAAAATGACCCGCAGTGACTCGCCCATGAGCGCGTGATCCTTGCCGATGTAGCTGCCGAAGATCGCCATGCCGCCCATGCCGACGGACAGCGAGAAAAACGCCTGGTTCATGGCCGCCACGATGACCCCGCCGTCAATGGCCGAGAAATCCGGCACAAGGTAGAACCGCAGCCCCTCCGCCGCACCGGCAAACGTCAGGCTGTGCACGGCCAGCACCAGCATCAGCACCAGCAGCGCGCTCATCATGTATTTGGTCACGCGCTCCAGCCCGCCCTGCAAATTAAAGCTCAGCAGCACAAACGCCGCTATAAGGACCACAAGCAGGTAGGTCACGTTCAGCCCGGGGTCGGCGATCATCTGCGCAAAGCCGAAATCCGCATTCTGCCCGGTCAGGAACTTGACAAAATAGTACAAGATCCAGCCCGTGACCACCGTGTAGAACGCCATGATGGCAATGTTGCCGATGAGGCTGACGACACCGAATACGCCCCACTTATGGCCGGGCTTTTCCAGGCGCTGGTACATGGTAACGGGGCTGGCCTGGGCGGCGCGGCCCACGGCAAACTCCATGACCATGACGGGCAGGCCCAGCACCAGCAGGCAGAGGATGTAGAGCAGCATAAAGCTGCCGCCGCCATTCTGGCCGCACATCCAGGGGAATTTCCAGACGTTGCCGCAGCCGATGGCGCACCCCGCCGACAGCATGATAAAGCCCAGGCGGCTGCTCAGGCGTTCGCGTTCATTCATAAATCAGTTTTCCCTTTCGGTAGTGATTTCCGCGCAGACAATTTCCGTGCGGCCCTGGGTGCGGAACTTGTAGCCCCAGGTGCCCGTGCCACCGCTGACGATGGCATCGCAATGTTCTGCAATGTTCTTTCTGCCGTAGTTGCGCTCATTTTTGGCAACCATGCCCACCGCACCCGCAGGCCAGACCTGCCCGCCGTGGGTGTGGCCGCTCAAAATCAGGTCCGCCCCCGCCGCGGCGGCGTTCTTAAAGTCCCGCGGCTCATGGTCGAGCCAGACCGTGTAGTGGTCGTCGGGGCCGCCGGGCATAAGCTGCGCCGCCGTGAAGCGGCTGCCGTTCGTGTACAGATAATCCTTGCGGCCCACGACGCGCACACCGCAGGGCAGCAGGACGGACGTGTCCTCCAGGATGCGTACGCCCGCGGCGGCGAACCCTCGCTCCAGATCCGCGCGGCCAAAGCTCGGCTCCCGCCAGTGGTGGAACAGGTCGTGGTTGCCGAGGACGTAATACTTGCCCAGCGGCGCGTCCAGCTCGCCAAACAGCTTGCAGAAGGCGTCCAGCTCCTCCGGCTCAGTGAACTCGTCGAAAATATCGCCGGTCAGCACAAGCAGGTCGGGACGGCACGCCTCGATTTTTGCTTTCAGCTCCGGGATACGGGTGTGATCCATCGCCGCACAGGCGCGCGGGTGGACATCACTGACCTGCACGATGGTCAGCCTGCCGTTCGGCAGGTTTTTCCGCGTTGTCAGGCTGTATTTTGTCGTACAGAGCCGCAGCGCACGCCGCCGCCCCCACCACATGATAAGGCCCGTCAACAGCCACGGCGTTATGCCGTCCAGCCAGATAATATGCCAAACAGTCAGCGGTGTGCCGCCGATGCGCCGCAGCGCCAGCCCGATGGCGGTACCGATGCAGTAGAATGTCACAAGATGTCCGGCAAACACGATGCCCAGCCCGAGCGGGTCGCGGCTGATATACGCCAGCACGCCCATCAGCACAAGCGGCAGTCCGTAATACAGCACCGGCCACCGGGCCACCAGCTGTAAGGGCGGCAGCTGCAAAAAGTTCAGGTACAGCAAAGCATCCAGCGCCACCTGCCCGAGGCGCGGAAGAACGAATTGGAAGAAAGGATGATACATGGTTGACGCCTTTGTTCGGTAAGAGTGCCTTCCCCCTTGGGGGAAGGTGTCTGCGGCCCCGCCCGCAGACGGATGAGGGGAAGGCTTTTTAACAAAAACAGCCCCGCACCTCGCGGCACGGGGGCTGAAATTTAATTTTTACTGTTCCTTCGCCTTGATGGCCGCGTCAATTGCGCGGGCGGCTTCCTTACCGGCGCCCATCGCCAGAATGACGGTGGCAGCACCGGTGACAGCGTCGCCGCCGGCGTAGACCATCGGGCGGCTCGTCAGGCCGTCTGGGCCGTTCGTGATCAGGCAGCCGTGCTTGTCGGCGTCCAGACCCGGCGTGGTGGAGCGGATCAGCGGGTTGGGGCTGGTACCCAATGCCATGATCATCGTATCAACGTTCAGAACGAACTCGCTGCCCTCCTTGACGATGGGGCGGCGGCGTCCGGACGCATCCGGCTCACCCAGCTCCATCTCCACGCAGGTCATACCCTTGACCCAGCCGTTCTCGTCGCCCAGCACTTCCGTCGGGTTCGTCAGCGTCTTAAAGACGATGCCCTCCTCCTCGGCGTGCTCGACCTCCTCCTTACGGGCAGGCAGCTCGGCCATGCCGCGGCGGTAGACGATGTAGACATTCTCGGCACCTAGACGCTTGGCGCAGCGGGCAGCGTCCATGGCGACGTTGCCGCCGCCGACAACGGCGACAGACTTGCTCTTCATGATGGGCGTGCGGGAATCCTCCTTGTACGCCTTCATCAAATTGACGCGGGTCAGGTACTCGTTGGCGGAGTAGACGCCGTTCAGGCTCTCGCCGGGGATGCCCATAAAGCGGGGCAGACCGGCACCGGACGCGACATAGACGGCCTCAAAGCCGTAGTCGTTCATCAGCTCGTCGATGGTCAGGACTTTACCGATGACCATGTTCGTCTCGATGTCCACACCCAGCTCCTTCAGACCCTCGACCTCGTGCTGGACGATGTCCTTGGGCAGACGGAACTCGGGGATGCCGTACATCAACACGCCGCCCGCAACGTGCAGGGCTTCGTAGACGGTGACCTTATAGCCCAGCTTGGCCAGATCGCCCGCGACGGTCAGGCCGGACGGACCGGCGCCGATGACAGCGACCTTGTGGCCGTTGGGCGCGGGGGCGGTGGGCTTGGTATGTACGTTGTTGCGGTACCAATCGGCAACAAAGCGCTCCAAGCGGCCAATGCCGACGGCCTCGCCCTTGATGCCGCGGACGCACTTGCCCTCACACTGGTGCTCCTGCGGGCAGACACGGCCGCAGACAGCGGGCAGCGCGCTGGACTGGGCAATCACGTTGTAGGCGGCCTCAAAGTCGCCCTCGGCGACGTGCTTGATGAAGCCGGGAATATCAATTTCAACGGGGCAGCCGCTGCGGCAGGGGTGGTTCTTGCACTGCAGGCAGCGCTTGGCCTCGTTCACGGCCATCTCCTCGGTGTAGCCAAGGGCGACCTCCTTGAAGTTTTTGTTGCGGACGTTCGGCTCCTGGCTGGGCATGGGGCACTTTTTCGGGTCCATGTTCGGCATAATTACTGCACCTCCTGCTTCAGCAAATTGCACTCGGCCTCGCGGGCGTGGGCCTCAAAGGGCTTGTACATCGTGCCGCGGTGCATAGCCTCGTCAAAATCGACCTCAAAGCCGTCAAAGTCGGGACCGTCTACGCAGGCAAACTTGGTCTGCCCGCCCACGGTCAGGCGGCAGCCGCCGCACATACCGGTGCCGTCGACCATGATGGGGTTCATCGACACAACGGTCTTGACATTGTGGGGCTTGGTCGTCTTGACGACAAATTTCATCATGATCAGGGGTCCGATGGTAATGACCTCGTCAAAGTTTGCGCCCTCGACGATCTTCTTCTCCAGCGGCGCGGTGACAACGCCCTTCTCGCCGTAGGAGCCGTCATCGGTCATAATGATAAACTCATCACAGCAGGCGCGGAACTCGTCCTCCAGAATGACCAGATCCTTGTTGCGGAAACCGACAATGCCGGTGACCTTGGTGCCCTGCTCGTGCAGTGCCTGGGCAATGGGCAGCGCAATGGCGCAGCCCACGCCGCCGCCGACGACGCAGACGTTTTTCAGACCCTCGATCTCGGTGGCCTTGCCCAAGGGTCCCACAAAGTCATGCACGGCTTCGCCCTCTTTGAGGGAGTTGAGCTGCATGGTACCTGCGCCGACAACCTGGAAAATGATGGAAACAGTGCCAGCTTCGCGGTCAAATCCGGCGATGGTCAGGGGGATGCGCTCGGAGTCCTCCTTTGCGCGAACAATGATAAACTGGCCGGCCTTTGCCTTCTTGGCAATGAGCGGCGCATGGATGCAAAGTTCGGTTACGGTGGGGTTCAGCTCCCGCCGTTTGATGATAGTAAACAAAGCGATCTCTCCTTCTCTTTGTTTTTATAAATATACATTTATATTGTAGCGTATTTTACGGGGAATGTAAAGAAGAAAGTTAAGGAAACGCGGGCGAGGAAACGGGAGTAGGGGGCGGCGTCCCCGACGCCCCCGGAGGGGTCAAGACCCCTCCCTACGATGCAAAAGATAAAGGGGATACAATGGCAAGGCTGCGGGCCGGGCATGCCCGGCCCCTACGGACTACTGTGAACGGGTCGCGCACGAAAGTGGCGCGCGGGTGGCTGCCTCTCCCGTTCAGCCCCACAAAAACAAAAAAACGAGACGGCCACTGCCCCGTCTCGTTTTTTCTTAAAAAGAAGGAGAAAAACAGAACGTCTCGCCGGCGCCTGAATGCGAACGGAACCACCCCTCTACAAGTGATACCCTCCCTACGGATTCGGCAGGGCGCTCTGGTATTCTTCCTCTTTAGCTGTCGCTCGGAAGCTCTCGCTTTCGATGTACTTATAGTACTCCTTTTTTGTCGAATTTGCAAGATGCGTACTTGTACAACATGCTACATTTATACCACCTTGTTTTGTATAGTTTGCACAATCGTTCACGGATAATTCATACAAATAGTGCCCGGAGCGTTCAAAGCCCCGGGCGCAAGAAATATGCTGTTTTCAGACCGGAAAAGCGGAATTTCTCCGCTTATTCCACAGGAACGATCCAGCCCTTGGTGTCGGGCAGCTTGCCCCACTGGATGCCGGTCAGCGTGTCATACAGCTTCTGGGTCAGCTCGCCGATGTGGCCGCCGCTGATGTGGGCAACCTTGCCCTCCCAATCCAGCTCCTTGACAGGGGAGACAACGGCAGCCGTGCCGGTGCCAAAGACTTCCTCCAGCTTGCCCTCGTCGGCAGCCTTCATGATGTCGGCAATGGCAACGCGCTCCTCATGCACCTTGTAGCCCCAGTCCTTCAGCAGCTCGATGATGGAGCGGCGGGTGACGCCGGGCAGAACGGTGCCCACGCAGGGGGCGGTGTAGATCTCGCCGTCGATCTTGAACATGATGTTCATGGAACCGACTTCCTCGACGTACTTCTTCTCAACGCCGTCCAGCCACAGCACCTGGGAGAAGCCGCGCTCCTCGGCCAGCTCGCCGGCCTTGATGGACGCGGCGTAGTTGCCGCCGCACTTCGTAAAGCCGGTCAGGCCCGGGGCGGCGCGGATGTACTCATCCTCAACATAGATGCGGACGGGGTCGAGTCCCTCGGCGTAGTAGGCACCGGAGGGCGCGCAGATGATGGCAAAGCGGTAATGCTTGGCGGCATGAACGCCCAGGCCCACATCGGTAGCGATGCAGAACGGGCGGATGTACAGGGACGCGCCGTCGGAGTGGGGCACCCAGTCGCGGTCCACATCGACCAGCGCCTTGACCGCCTGCACGAAGTCCTCCGGCGGGATGGGGGGCATGCCGAGACGGTCCGCGGAATCGTTGAAACGGTTCGCGTTGCAGTCGGGGCGGAACAGCTGGATCTTGCCGTCCGCGGTGCGGTAGGCCTTCATGCCCTCAAAAATTTCCTGTGCGTAGTGGAACACGGTGGTAGCCGGGTCCATCTCCCACGGGCCATAGGGGACGATGCGGGCGTCATGCCAGCCCTCGCCCGCGGTATAGTCCATCAGGAACATGTGGTCGCTGAACTGCTTGCCGAAGCCGAGCTTCGACTCGTCCTGCGGCTTTTCCTTCGGATGGGTCGTTTTGGTGATTTTAATGTCCAACATAATTTCACACTCTCCCTTTTATACTCAAGCGCACCGCCGCACAGCAGTGCGGGTGATGGTTAGATTTATTATAGCGCTGTCGCGCGGCGAGTGCAAGCCCTTATTTACAAAATGTGTATTTTGTGTTGCAAAAAGCGCAATTCGCGTTTTCCCCGGCTTTCCACAGTTTTCAACAGCGCCGCTGTGGAAAATGTGGAAAATAAACGTTTTTTCTACGTAGATTTTCCCGGTTTTCCGCTTTTGAACGGGTCCGGGCGGCAGAGTTTTCCACGCTTTCCACGGAGTTTTCAACATTTCCACGGTGGATAACCGTTATACGCCGTGGATAACTCGGGGTGAATATACGGAATGTGAACGGGGTGTGAACAGAAAAAGCGTGCCGCTCTCTTTCCCACAAGAGAGCGGCACGCAGTCCAAACTCAATTTTCTTTTCGGTGCACCACAAACATCACCATGCTGAACACCAGCATGAACGCTGCCAGCCCTGCCGCAATCAGCAAAATCAGCTGGAAGACCTTCACGTTAAAGTTTGTCTGCAAATTCTCCCGCGCGGCGGAGACCACATCCGAACCGGAGGAAACCGTCGATTGGGCGTTATTGGCCATCTCCTCGGCGGCGGTCAGTGCGGCCTGGGCGGCGTCGGTGTCGCCCAACGCCTCCAGCGCGTCGGCCAGTGCCTGCCCGCCCATGGCAACCAGACGGTCATTCGTCTCGCTCTTGATCTTCTCGTGATTGACCGCGTTGGCCAGGTACTCGGCAAACAGGTCTGTTGCGCCGCGCACGGCGGGGGCGTAGTCGTCCTTGATCTGCCAGCCCTTGACGGTCCACATACCGTTCATGTAGAAAAGCAACTGCATACCGGAATCCTCCAGCAGAGCGCTGTACACGGCGTCCGCAAAGGCCGTGCTCGAGGTATCCACCGTGCCGAAGCTCAGCGAGATGAACTCCTTGACGCGGTCATACTCGGTCAGATTCGCGTAGTAGCTGCGCAGCGCCTCGGCCAGGTCGGTGTCCTTTGTCACCTTGGAGCCGACGACGACGGAGTCGAGGTCCGCCCGCAGGTCCCCGTTGCTGAAGCGGCTCAGCGTGCCGTCATCGTCTATATTAAAGGAAGTGCGCATCGCCTCGGCGTAGCCCGCGGCATCGTCGGCCTGGCCGTAATACTGCCTGGCCAGCTCCTCACAGTCGCCGCCCCAGCTGCCCGTGATGGGTATGCCGTTGTAGACAAGGTTCATCGACGCCAGCAAGTGCCCAAAGTCGATGCTCTCTCCGTTGGGCAGGACGACGGTGTTCATATTCTGCAGCGACGCCAGCTCGGGGTCACTGCTGTTGACGCAGCTCTCAAACCCGGCGTCGCGCACACCGGCGGTCAGCTGCCAGATCGTGGTGTTGTACTCCCCCGTGCGGGTGTAGGCCAGCGTCAGCTCGATCGGGTCGGGCGTGTCGGTCTGATTGGCCGAGTACTCCCGCGCCAGCGCCTGTAGGCGGGACAGGCGGTCCAGCACCGTGTCGTAGTCCTCCGCATGGGCAGGCAGTGCCGCCGCGCAGAACAGCCCCAGCAGCACAAACAGCATAGCCAGCAGGCGGGGCATACGGTTCGCTATAGAATTCGTAGTCAAGCACCTCCGGTAAAACAGGACAAAAGCCGGGGCAAGGCTGCGCCTGCGCCCCGGGTCTGACTTTTTAACCAATTTGTAATCTTTAGTATACCACATCCGCCCCGGGTTTGTCACCTGTTTTTTTGTGTGTATTCTGTGCGTCTTGACTTTTTGCCCCGCATAGGTTTTAATAGAGACATTACGGAGGTAATTCTATGCACAAACAACCGCATAAACGCGCTTTTTATACCCTTGCAGGCTGCATTGCCGCGCTGGCGCTCTGCGTGGCGGCATCGCTTTTTCTGCTGACGCCCGCACCGAAAGCGCAGGACGTCACCATACCCGGCACGCGCGGGGACATTTACGCCACGGTACAGCTGCCCGGCAAGCTGGCCCGCGGGGAGGAACTGCCGCTCGTCGTGCTCTGCCACGGCTTTACCGGCAGCCGCAGCGGCGACGGCCACTTTGCGCCGCTGGCCGCCGATCTGGCCGCCCAGGGCATTGCGACGGTGCGGCTGGATTTTCCCGGCTGCGGCAACAGCACCGAGCCGTTCACGGCCTACACGCTGTCCAACATGACCGACGACGTCGAGAGCGCTATCACCTACATGCAGCAGACCTACGGCACGGGCCGCACAGCGCTGGTGGGTCACAGCATGGGCGGACGGCTGGCCAGTCTCTACCCGCAGCGCAAGGGCGGCATCACGGCGCTGGCGCTGTGGAGCCCCGCCAACGGCGCGGGCCTGCGCGGCATGGAGTTTTTGAACATCGACGACTTTTCCGCCGTGGAAGCGCTGGCCGCTGAGGCCGAGGCGAGCGGCAGCATCAGCACCTGGGGCGTCGATGTCAGCGGAACGCTGTCCACCGAAATGCGCGATTCCGACCCGAACGCCGCCCTGCGGGAGAGCGCCCTGCCGACACTTTTGACCTACACCGGCCATGAGGGCATTTTGAGCGACACGACCCAGGCCGAGACGATAGCCGCCGTCGAGAGCCTGCCTGACGGCAGGGTCGTGCTGGAGCCGTTTGCCGAGGGGAACCACAACTATCTATCCGAGGACGCCGCCACCGCCGCCGCGCTGGACAAAGCCCTGCGGGAGACGACAGTGGCGTTTTTGGTGGAGTATTTGAAGTAGGCCCGCCGCGCCTGCGAGGCCGACAGGAACGGGCACCTGACGAAGCCCTTTGAGACCGTGACCGGCTGAAAACATCGGCAAAATACAGAAAGAAAGCAAAAACCGCGGAGAAGCGCAAACTTTTCCGCGGTATTCTTATTGCAGATTTACCAGCACATAGTCCCCGCAATCGACAATCGCCCCCGCCCGGGGGTATCCCGGCAGGTTGTGGGTGTCGGCGTAGGTCTGCGCCTGCTCATGCAGGGCAGCGCTGTGGGTCATGTCCAAAGCAAAGCCATAGTAGCGGAACAGGTGCTCCGCTGCCTGGCCGTAGACGTCGTCCACCTCGGAGAAGGCCGTGACCGACCAGTTCAGCACCGAGTTGCAGTTGGTGTCGACGTACTTGACGGTGTCGCCGCTCTCCCAGCTCGTGTGCTCACGGAAGAAGCGGTACAGCGGGTGCTGCATCGGGTCAGCCGTCGTGTACCGGGTGACATTCTCCCCCAGCGTGTAACGGCCCACCAGCACCACGGGCTTGTCGGTGCCGTAGTCGCGCACAAGCTCGGTGCCCAGAGTGCGCACCACGGCGGCCTCCTGCTCGGAGCGCTGGTAATCGATGGCCAGCAGATGGTTCAGGTACATGGCCTGGTGCAGACAGAGCAGCACCGCCAGCAGCTGCACGCTGCCCAGCAGCACAGCCCGCCGGGCCGCAGCGCGGCGCAGCAGCTCATACACGGCCAGCCCCACCAGCGCCACAAACAGCGCAAACACCTGGCAGGTGCGATAGGGCGAGTACCGCCCCTGCACAAACGACAGCAGCACCAGTGAGAACAGCGTCCCCGCGCCGGTGAGCAGCAGCAGGGGCCGCTTTTTGCGCACCGCCAGCACGATGACCAGAGCAACAAACACCGGCACCGCCACCGCCAATTCAGCAATGGGCAGGTAGAAACAGCCGCGCAGTGCGTAGTTAATCAGAATGCTCTTGACAAGCAGCTTTGCAAGATAGACAAATGGGTAGAACGCCCACAAAATTTCGGTGGCGCCGTTGGCCGCAGCCTGCGGCAGCACAAGATGGATGCCCGACGTCACCAGCACGCGCAGGCAGAGCCCGCCGACCAGCGCCGCCGCGTACCACAGTCCCTCGGTCAGGACTGCCGCAAGCCGCGAGCGCTCGGCGGCCAGCAGCTGCTCCAGCGTTAAAAGCGCAAAGACAGCCAGCACATACACCGCCGCCAGTGACTCATAGGACGAGCAGACCACCATTAGGCAGAGCGCCGCCGCGCCCATGCGCAGAGCCCTGCCGCGCCACGGCACGCCGGGCTGGCGCGCGTCCCACAGCAGATTCAGCGCAGCGGCGTCCAGCAAATAGCCGCCGCAGACGCAGACATTCGCGCCGCTGTACTCCCAAATTTCGTTCATCAGCGGGTAGGAGACAAACAGGCAGGCAAACAGCCCATAGCCAAACATGCTGATGCGGTCCTGCGCGGCCTTGCGCAGCAGCGCACAGAAGCTCACCGCCGCCAGCGCCAGCAGCAGCGCCGCCAGCAGGTCAATGCCAAAGGCATAGCTCGGCTCGGCCCTGCCGTAGCCCAGCACCGCGGCCCAGAGGTTCATGCCGAACCGTCCGGTGGACAGCATGACGCCGCCCGTGCCGATGTAGCGGTCCCCTTCCAGCGAGTCAATGCTGACCCGTGTCGTGGCGATGGCATAGCCGTAGCTGAGCAGCAGGGTCAGCCCCAGCGCTGCGCGGAATTTCGCGTTTTTCAGGAAATAACCAAACTCCTGCTTCATGCCGGTCACTGGTCGTCCGGCCCAAAGTTGAGGCGTTCCTCTTCCACAACGAGTGGTCGGTTCATGATGCGGGTGTTCATAGCCATGACGTACTCACCCAAAAAGCCCAGGAACGCCAGCTGAATACCGCCCATAAAGAAGATGGCGATCATCGTCGGCGCGTACCCGGCGCGGAAGCTCTGCCAGAACAGCAGCTTGGCAATCAGATAGAACAGGCCGACCAGAAAGCTCAGCCCCGCCACCAGAAAGCCCGCGAACGTTGCAATGCGCATACCGGCCTTGGTGTAGCTGGTAAAGCTCAGCATAGCGGCGTCGTACAGGCTGTACCAGTTGTTGTGGGTCTTGCCCGCGCGGCGCTGGGGTTGGGTGTACTCGATTTCCTTGCGCTCGGGGCCCAGCTCGGCCACAATGCCGCGGATGAAGGGCGTCGGGTCCTTCAGGTTGCGCAGCGTCTGGATAAAGCTCTTGTCGTACAGGCCAAAACCGGTGAACTGCTCGATCTGCTCGCAGCTGCTCATCTTCTTGATGAGCTTGTAGTAGCAGCCGCGCAGCCAGTACATGACCGGGTTTTCCTTGCTCTGGGTCTTGCGGCCAATGACGATTTTGTAGCCCTTTTCCCACTCGGCCACAAACCTGGGGATCATCTCCACAGGGTCCTGGAAGTCGGCGCACATCGTGATCGTGCAATCGCCGGAGGTGTGGATCATGCCGTAGTACGGGCTGTTGAACTGGCCGAAGTTCTTGACGTTGAAGATGGCCTTGACGTGCTTGTCCTCGGCGCAGATCTGCCGGATGATGGCACGGGTTCCGTCCTCGCTCTTATTGTCGATGAACAAAATCTCATAGTCGTAGTTCGGGCAGCTCTTGACCAGCTCATCGCGCACAGCCTCATAGATGGGGCGGGCGTTCTGCTCCTCGTTGTAGCAGGGGATCATTACCGAAATCGTCTTTTTCTCACTCATTTTGTCTCTTTCCTTACCCACTCAATGGTTTCGCGGATTCCTTCTTCAAACGGGGTCGCGGGCCGCCAGCCGGTGTCCTCCTGTAAGGTCGACGTGTCCGCCTGCAGGTGCATGACCTGCAGCGGGCCGTAGGGGATCTTCCCCAAGCCCAGCGGCAGCGCCGGGTCGATGGCGTCGCGCAGCGCCTCGATGTAGTCCTTCAGCGGGCAGGCCGTGCCGCTGCCCAGCGGGTAGACCCTGCCGTCCTGCCCGCTGACGGCCAGCGCGTAGAACGCAGCTGCCGCGTCGGCAGCGTATAGGTAGTCCCACTGCTGGATGCCCGCGGTCAGAGCGGGCTTCTCGCCGTGCAGCAGCTTACGGATGGTTCCGCTGATCATCGTGGCCGGACCGTCGTGCGGGCCGTAGACGCTCAAAATGCGCGTCCAGATGTGGGCTATGCCCTGCCTCTGGCACTCGACGCGGCTCATCTGGCCGGCGCACAGCTTGGCCATGCCGTAGCCGTTTTCCGGGAAGCAGGGGGTCTGCGCGGTCAGCACACCCTCCACGCGGCCATACTCGGCCTGGCTGCCGGCTCCGATAAAGACCTGGCAGCCCAGCTGCGCCGCGGCGCGGCAGGCCGCAATGGTGTAGCGGATGTTCTCGATCTGCGCCGGCATGTCGTTGCGGCCCGGGCCGATCGTATGCGCCCACGCAAAGTGGAAGAACGCATCGGCCTTTTCCGGGATCAGCTCCGGCAGCGCGGCTAACTCCGCCGCATCGCAGGGCACCACATGCAGCCGCGCGTCCTGCGGCAGCAGCGCCGCCCGCGCGCTGCCCGGGTGGGTGACCGCGTAGACCGTCACGCCCTCCGCCAGCAGCTTTGCACACAGCGCCATCCCGATTGCCCCCGTAGGACCGGTGATGATGGCGGTTCGGATTTGTCTTTGAATGCTTGCCATTTTTGAATCACGCACTTCCTTACACTTCCGGCATCAGCGGGATGAACATCTGCTTTTCCAGTTCCTCACGCGGCAGGAAGGGGGCCAGATCCTCCAACGGGGGGCTGACCAGCGTGCCGTCGGGCAGGCGCTTGGTGCTGCTCTTGGGCTCCCAGACCTGCTTGGTGTCGGTGAAAATCTCGCAGAAAGCCGGGCCGTCCAGTGCCAGCATCGTGTCCACGGCCTGCTTCATCTCGGCGTTGCTGTGGGCGCTGTAGTAGGGGTAGCCAAACGCCTTTGCGAGCTTTTCAAACTTCGGGAAGGACAGGTCTCCGCTCTCGGGGCCGATGCCGACCTTACAGTGCTCCTTAAACAGGTTGTTCTGCGTCAGGCGGATAGAGTGGTAACCGTTGTTGTTGATGAGGAAGATTTTGATAGGCAGCTTGTTCGTCAGGATGGTCTGCAGTTCCTGCAGGTTCATCATGATGGAGCCGTCGCCCTCAAGGCAGATCGTCTGGCGGCGTCCGCCGCCGATGCAGGTGCCAATGGCTGCGGGCAGACCGTAGCCCATGCTGGCAATGGCGCTGTTGTTTGCCATCCGGCTGCCCTTCTGGATGACATACGCCTGGTTACCGACGACACAGCACGCACCGTTGGAGACCGCGGTCAGGCTGTTCTCCGGCAGGCGACTGCTTAAATAGCGCACAAAGGCGTAGACGTTGGCAGTCTCGCCGTTTTCCTCCCACTGGCGGGGCAACACGGCGGGGTAGTCACGTTTCCAGCGCTGGCAGGTGGCCAGCCACTCGCCGCCCGCGTTCACGGGGGCCGCGGCGACCTTATCCAGCTTGGTCAAAAAGTCCTTCGCGTCGGCCCAGACCGGCATTTCGACGTGCAGGGTCGGCTTTTTCAGCTCGGCCTGGTCAATGTCCACCATGATGACCTCTGCCGCGCGGGCCCAGGTCTTCCAGTTGTAGCCGACTTGTCGAATGGATATGCGTGTACCTACGGCCAGAATCAGGTCAGCGTTCTGGATAGCCCAGTTGCCTGGGCGGTCACCCATGTTCCCGGCACGCCCGCAGTACAGCGGATTGTCATCCTCGATGAGGTCCACGGCGTTCCAGTAGGTGACGATGGGGATGTTTAGTTTTTCTGCCACGGAGCGGAACGCCGCATACCCGCCGGACAGGCGGATGCCATAGCCCGCGTGGAACACGGGTCGTTTGGCGTTCTTGATCTTTTCCAGAATCGTCTGGATCGTGGCGTCGTCCACCGGCGGGGGCAGCTGGGCGTCATCCTCGGCGGGGTCGTAGCCGCGCAGCTCGTCAGTCTCGATGTAGCCGCCCTGGAAGTTGACCGGGATGTCCAGCCAGACCGGGCCGGGGCGGCCCGTTGTAGCCAGATGCCACGCCTTTTCCAGCAGGTAGCGAATGTCCTTGGGGTCCTCCAGCATGGCAGCGAACTTCGTCATGTACTGGACGGACTTGGTGATGTCGTACTCCTGGTCGCCCATGGCGCGCAGCGGCGTACCGGTGTACTGCAAGGCGTACCGGGCCGTGGTGTCATAGCGCACCTGGCCGGAGATGATGAACATGGGGATGGAGTCTAGCCAGCCGCCCACGACACCGGTCAGCGCGTTGGTGCCGCCGGGGCCGGTGGTCACGCAGACCGCCGCGATCTTATTTTCCAACCGGGCGTAGGCTTCCGCCGCAATGGCGCAGGCCTGCTCATGGTGGTTGTAGGTCACATGCAGCCGGGGGTTATGGCCCAGCGCATCGTTCAGGTGCATAGCGCCGCCGCCCACGACGGAGAAAACATCCGTCACACCGCGCGCCGCCAGAAAGTCCGCCACATAATCCGCTAAACGCTGTTTCATTTGATTGTCTGCCTTTCTTATTTGTCTGCTTCAATTACGATGGCACATCGAAAACCGGATGTCCATCCGTTCCCTGTTTCCACCGTACCAACTCAATTGTTGTTTCTTGGTCATTATCTTCAGTACCATCGCTCTTTTGTAGTTCTGTACCTATCGAATAAATAGAATCATTCAATCGTTGTACCAATATTCCATTTTTCATTGTTTCTTCCGTACAATATGTAATTCTGACATCATCTGTACTTTGTGTATCGAAGTCCTGACTATTTTTTTCCTTAACGGAATAAACGCTTTGTACCTCTTTATATTGGTTAAAGCTCAATACATCTGCACTATCCGTACCATGTATCAACCCTACGCTAAAGCAATTTCCGACAGTTCCTACAAAATTATCGGCGATACCGCCTGCACGTATTCCATCCATAGAAATATCTGTATAGCAGTTAATTATTGCTGCTGTATCTTTAACGGCATGGCTTGCAATTCCACCGATATAAGCGCCTGTGATATTTCCACCTTCTATTCCCAGATTATATACTTTACCGCCAAGTCGTCCAAATAAGGCTGCATTATCATTCGTTTCAATCTTTAGATTGCGAATCACATGGCCGGCAGCATTGTATGTGCCACAGAAATAGTTGTTACCGGAATATTCACCGATTGGCGTAAAATCTTGATTGGCGAGGTCTATGTCCGCTGTTTGTTCGATATATTGACCGCCAAAAGTTCTCCCCTCATTTACCATCTTACTAAACAAGCGCAATTGTTCAGCAGTATGTAATTTATAGGGGTTATCAATTGTGCCATCACCACCATCAAACGCATCAATCAGATTCACATTACGATTGTCTTTCTGAATCCAAAGTGTAAGTTCATTATTTCCTGTAGTGTAATTGCCGATAAATTCATACCCATTAGCATACGCAAAATCATACAAAAAGTCTCTCATCTTTCTGGTTCCGGATGCTTGCCCCTTGCGAAATGCGCTTTCATGGGCCTCATAGACATCATCACCCACATTGTACATAAGGATTGCCTTGGGTGGTGATTCTTTTAGAATATCAATGTCTGCTTCTACTGCTTCATCCGTAGACACATCAAACCATTCTACTTTAGAGCGTACCCCCGGATCCCAGCGGTCACATAAACTATAAAATATGGGAATTTGCGGGAAGCAGTAGATAGTTTCATCTTCCTGCACTCCCTCTGTTATTTCCTTGCAGATTTCCTCATACACAGCCTTTGTATCTGTAGATGCCCGAATTTTGCTCAGCAGCGGAACATCTCCTATATTGTTCTCACTTGCCCAAAAATCTGCTTCATCTGCTCCCCACCAATTATAGGTATTCACCATCTTTTTGGTGCAAGATTGAATCGTTAAGCCGATGCAAGCGACTACCGCTACCACCTGTAATATCTGAAGCCACTGATAGCTTAGTCCATACAGAATAAATGCAACAACAAATGCCACTCCTGTTGTTGCCTGTCCCTCTGCTAATCCACCGGAATTTCCACAGCCCCAAGATATTGCCACATAAGAGCCTGCCAGTGTAAACCACAGCAAAAATGTCTCTGCGTTTTGCTGTTTTTTAATGATATTATAGAGAAACCAAAAACCAAACAACAAAAAAGCCGGAAATACAATCTCAAAAAAGAAATACGGTGTTACTGACTTCCAATCCGAAATTGCCACTGCCATGTCTTTGTGGCGAACAGCCATAACCAATAGCAATCCTATCGCCAGCAGGTACCCCCCCCCCCCCGTGTATATCCGCAATCTTACTCCATGCGCCATTTGCATCATGTCGTGCCACCTTGTTTTTATATTCTGCTATGGCAAGGGCCACCATCAAAGCCACTACAACAAGTAAAACAACACTGGCCTCCGGCATCGCATTTTGGAATAAGTTCCAGTTATTGGGCACCCAGTTAAAGAGAATTGCAATCATACCGCCTTTTGCGCTAATTGCGCCTCCGCCCGTCATGGACAAATATCCTTTCAATCCCCCAGTTACGGCCAGCAACAAATAAATTGCACCTGTTACTGCTACAATAGGCAATAAAAATTGCATTAAATTTTTTACAATTGCTTTTATGGACTGTTGAAAATACACGCCTAAGTAAATAATTAGAACTATTGTATATGCCCAAAAAATCAATCCAACATTTTGTTTTACATTTATGAAGAGGGAATTGAAAAGGCCACAAAGAAAAAGATTTACTTTTACGCCTTGATTTTCGCTGTGCTGCATTGCTTTGACAGCGCGAATCAAGAATAAAACGGTAAAAACAGCAAAAATATCCATAAGTCGGATGTAGTCATAAAAAATCTGAACTGCTTCTGACTGTAGATACATAACCGCTGTAACGGAAGTAATTGCAGCAATCCACGCCTTTTTTCTTCCAACAATTTCTGTAATAAACAAATATACCCCTAAGGCGATTATTGCAAACATTAGGATGCCAACACACCGCAGTGTCAAAATATCATATCCGAAAAAGCGCGTGACAAACGCAATAAAATAAATGTAGAGCGGCGAAAAAAGATATTCAAAATCTTTGTAAGGCAGCAAACCTTTTTCGTTTATAAGTTGCGCATAATATGTATACCATCCCTCCGCGAAAGGCATTGTTTTGTTACACATCAGCGCAACATAAAATGTTGCAACTGCAATAGTCAAAACCATAAATATATAATATCTTTTACCCGTACAATTCAAGCGTTTTATCATTTTTCCTCCTTTTCAAACTGAAAGTCGCATCTTTCTTACTTTTCCTTAAATGTCCACAGCTTATTGATGATAAAATTCAATGGAATTGTCACCAACAGGTTTACAATCGGTGCAATAGATTTGCTGACTGCAAAGAAAGTTACTTCAATCCAGAGCAGAACATTGGACAAAATCGATGTGCCGCCGTAACTCACATAGGTTTTTCCCAGCCGCTTGAGCTTGCTGCGCCAGTCATTGGCGTTGCCGGTAAAGACAAACTTGTCATTCCAGAAAAAGGCGTTGGCAATGCTCAGAATCGTGCCCAGGATGCTGCCGACCATATACAGGTCCGGGCTGATCCACAGGAAGATATAGTAGACCGCCATAGACACAGCCGTGTTGCTTACGCCCACCAGGCCGAACTTGATGAACTGCTTGAACAGCTCCACAAATTCCTCTTTATTTTTTGCGCCCAGCAGGGCCAGCAATTTCTGCATAGTATATGTTTCCTTCCGTTATTCGGTTTCCTCCACAGCGCCCTCACTGGCAACCACTAGGTTTGTCACCGTGAAGGTGCCGTTTTTGCGCGAAGAAGCATCATAGACTGCCATCGGGCCGTCATAGCTCACATCGATTTGGGTCTGGCCGGGAACCACATCTACCGTGTAGCACACGGTCTGCCCCTCATGGTCAATCTTAATATCCGTCTGCTTCTGCTTCCCGGTTGTACCATCAGCATCTTCCAGATTCGGTGCTTCAAACGTCATCGTATAGGCGCGCTTCAAATCCATGCCGTAGCCTGTCTGGAACGTGACCACCATCCTCTGCGTAAATGGCGCGTGGTTGTAAATCATAATATACGCACCGCGGCCGCTCCATGTTACCTCTACCGGGTTGCCGTCGCTGTCCTGCACGTCCTTCTGCTGGATGCCCTCGGCATCCAGTCGGCCGTTATAGCCGTAGTCAAAGCCCCAGTTGTGGGTGCGCTGCCACAGCTGCTGGCCGCCCACACCGGCCACCGCCACACAAACGGCCAGCAGCACCGTGGCTGCCGGGTGTCCGTGTGCCGGCTTGACCGGCTTTTCCGCACAGCGTACACGCACCCCCTGCACCGCCTGGACAAAGCACCAGACAATGAGCAGCAGCAGCATGACATGACAAATCGTGTTGCGCGGTACAAAGGACGGCTCCATCTGATCCCGCCGGAACAGCGGCAGCGGCAGCACCGGCACCATCAAGGCCAGATAGGGCAGCACGTTGTCACTGCGCAGCTCACGCTCCTGCTCCATAAACAGGAACAGCGGGATCAAAAACAGGCACCATACATAATCATACTGGGACTGGAACATCAGCATCGCCAGAATGATTGCTGTGATGCGTTTCCACTCCTTATCCATAAAAAAGCTGCACACCAGCAGCACCGCTGCCAGCACAATGCCCAGCAGTGCGTAGCTGCCATAGCCCAGCTGCGTGCCCAGCAGCTTGTCCACCGCATGTCCGGCCTCTGCCAAAATGTTGGAGAAACCGTTGCCGATCCACGGTTCACCTCTGCTGCCGCTAAAATCAAACAGTACACGGAACCATAGTGTCAGGCCAAACAATCCTTCATTGAAGAAGAACAGCGGGAAGCACAGGCAGACAACACCGTACAGCACCGTGCGCACCGCGGCCAGATAGTTTTTATCGCGCAGCAACAGCACGCCCAGAAACGCCGGGTACAGCTTGAAACCGGCGGCAATCGCAAGTGACAGACAGGCCAACTCCCGCAAAAGTGGGTTTTCTGAATTGCGGTACAGGATAAAAAATGCCATTAACGGCCAGCACAGCAGCAGAATATTGCCGCGTTCCAAGCCGTACAGTACCCCATAGCTGAACACTGCACAGAATGCCAGCAGCTTTTTCCGCCCCCCGCAGCTGCGCGTCAGGCGTTCTGTCATCGATACAATTCCTAAGACCACCACGATAACAAAGACAATAAACAGCATCATCGTCGCTTGCTGTAGACGCAAATCCCGTTCTGTTCCCTTCATGTTGAGAGACGAGATAAACGATTCCGTCCACGTAGCTGATTGTGTCTTTGGCACAAGCAAATACAACACATAGAAAAACAGATTTGCAAGCGGCGGGTACAGCGTATCGAACTGTCCGTAGGGCATACGTCCACGCATATACTCAATACTATGGAAAAAGTCCATACCGGTATCGGTGACATCATAAAAGAAGAATCGATGCAGCAGCGCACCACGGCTGGCCAGCAGGGCAAGCAGCAGCACCGCTAGACAGACCACCGTCGCCCAGCAGTAAATCTGCATAGGCGTCAGCCGCCTGTTTTTGTCCAACCGCAGTCCGGGTGCGCGGGTTGTTTTCACTTTTTGCTGCATCATAGGGGTCCGTACCTCGTTGTCAAAATTTTACTGATTCACAGCCTCGATAATCGTCTTGGCCATGTAGTCGATCATCTCGTCGGTCATGCCGGGGTAAACGCCGACCCAGAAGGTGTTGTTCATGATAAAGTCGGTGTTGGTCAGCTCGCCCGCCACGCGGTAGGCGTCGGTGCCGCGGATCTGGTCAAAGCAGGGGTGCTTGATGAGGTTGCCGCTGAACAGCAGCCGGGTCTGCACGTTGTGGCTCTCCACATAGCGGGTCACGGCGTTGCGGTCCAGGCCGCTCTCCGGCTTGACGGAGATCAGGAAGCCGAACCAGGACGGGCGGCTGTTGGCAGCCGGCTCCGGCAGGATCAGCTTGTCGGCGGCGGGCTCCAGCGCGGCGCGCAGGCGGTCCCAGTTGTGGCGGCGGCGCTCGATGAAGGTGGGGAACTTCTTCAGCTGCTCGCAGCCGATGGCGGCCTGCATGTCGGTGACCTTGAGGTTATAGCCAAAGTGGCTGTAGACGTACTTGTGGTCGTAGCCCTTGGGCAGCTCGCCGAACTGACCGTCAAAGCGGTGGCCGCAGAAGTTATCCTGGCCGGAGGGGCAGATGCAGTCGCGGCCCCAGTCGCGGAAGGAGAGGATCAGGCGGTTCAGCAGCGGGTTGTTGGTGTAGACGCAGCCGCCCTCGCCCATCGTCATGTGGTGCGGCGGGTAGAAGCTGGACGTGCCGATGTCGCCCCAGGTACCGGTAAAGCGGGTCTCGCCGTTGATGGTGTACTGGGTGCCCAGCGCGTCGCAGTTGTCCTCGACCAGCCACAGGTTGTGGGCGTCGCAGAACGCCTTGACGGCGGACAGGTCAAACGGGTTGCCCAGCGTGTGGGCGATCATGACAGCCTTCGTCTTGGGGGAGAGGGCGGCCTCGAGCTTGGTGACGTCGATGTTGTACTGGGGCACGGTCACATCCACAAACACGGGCACCGCGCCGTACTGGATGGCCGGGGTCACGGTGGTGGGGAAGCCGCAGGCCACGGTGATGATCTCGTCGCCCTTCCTGATCTGGCGGTCACCCAGCTCGGGGGCGGTCAGCGCCATGAAAGCGATCAGGTTGGCGGAGGAACCGCTGTTGACCAGATGGGCGAACTTAACGCCGATCCACTTGGCAAATTCCTTTTCGAACTGGTCGGCAAAGCGGCCCGTCGTCAGCCAGAAGTCCAGTGTGGCATCGGTCAGGGCACACATTTCCTTCTCATCAAAGACGCGGGCTGCGTAGGTGATGCGGTCGCCCTCCTGATAGGGGGTCTTTTTCTCCTTGAAGTCGTGATAATACTCGGCGACCATTGCCTTGATCTGCTCGCGGGCTTCTGCCTCATTCTTCCATGCCATAGGTTTTGCTCTCCTTTTATTGTTTTTCATAATAGTAATAGGTCGTTGGTTTCACACCGCCAGCCGATGTGAAGGTCGTCTGCAGCTGGTATCCGAGCATGTCGGGCGTGTAGCCATTCTGCCCCAGATAGACCCCCAGTATGTCATCCACGACAAAGCTTGGCTGGGCCTTCAACTCTGCCAGAATATGAGGGAGTAATTTTTCGGTATCTGCCACGCCGTAATCCGCAGCATCCACGTAATGTCCATAGTTGTCCCAGCCTGCTGCATGGTAGATGATTCCCACATCGCGGCCAACCGCAAAGGTGTTGTCCGGTATATTGGCAGAGAAATTCTCCACCTCAGCATAGATGCCGCGGGTGCTGAACGCACCGCGCTCCTGCAGGATCACTGTATTCATCACGCCGCCGGGCAGCTGTGCCGTAAGCACGCAGAGCACCAGCAGCACGGCCAGTCCCACAGACTGTGCCGCCGTGCAGTACAGGCCGCCCAGCTTCTTGCGTAGCCCCTCCCCGTCCGTCAGCGCCTGCAGCGGGAAGCACAGGCAAAGCAGTGCCTCCGGCAGGCAGATTTCCAGATTCATCCAGGCGGAGCGGTTTGCATAGTAACTGAACGATACCAGCCCCAGTACCGACAGGCAGGCCGCAAATGGGGCAATGTTCTCCTTTTTGGCTATTCTTCCGATAGCGGTTGTCTGGAACAGCGACCATGCCAGCACAGCCAGCATAAGCAGCAGCACAAACACCCATGGGCGCACGCCTAGCTCAAGCGGGTAGCCGATGGAACCATCCATATAATTGCTGCTGTACAGCGGGTAAAAAAACACCTTGAAGATCGGTGCTCCGCCGCAGGCCAGGTTATACAAATTTGTCAGGCCAATGGCCCCCAGCACCGCCAACACAGCGCCCAGCAGCAGCGCACCATAGCGTTCCCACTGGCCGCGGGCGTACCATGGCTCCTGCTGCCACCAGCGGACGATGCAGCCCGCGCACCAGCCGATGATACAGAACAGACCACTCTCGGTGCTCCACAGCACTGCCAGCATGCACAGAAGCCAGCCGCCCCAGAACCGAGCCGTTTTTTTCGACTGCTTTTTCCGCAAGCAGAACAGCATATAGGCCGCCAGCAACATCGGGAATACCAAACGGTGAGGCTGCAGCTGCCAGTAATTCGTCCGTCTGTATGCAAACGGAATGACCGGCACAGCCAGTGCCATCAACAGGCGTACCCAGTTCTTTTTTATCAGGTGATGGATGCAGTACAGCATGGCCAGATCCGTCACAACGCCGACCAGCGCGATCAGGAATTGAATAACAACAGCCTTTGCACCGAAGATCTTCATCGGCAGCAGGAAGAACAGCCCGTAGTGGCCGTAGATGCCTGTCGTCAACTCCTCATAGGGGATGCCGTCAGCCACGTTGTAGATGCTTTCCAAATACGCCTCACCGTGGTACGGGTCTCCCTCAAACGTATTGACGATCCATACGCCCAAGAAGTACATCACTGCCGAAAGGCCGTAGCCGCCCCAGGTCACCCACCGCGGGCAATCCTTACCCGTCAGCAGCAGATAGACTGCTGCAGCAAAAAAGAGCACCGTAAGCAGGTAATACAGCGGCACCAGCTGCGGTGTCGTCAGGGATGACTGCACCGCTGTAGGCCCCGCAAACTCCTTGGATACACCAATGTTCGCGTAATAGATAAGGTAAGCGGCTGTCACCAGCGCAGATGCCACAAGGGCCGCTGCCGCGCCGCGGCCCTGCAGACGCGCGTCGCAGGCTCGCACAAAGCCGCGCTCCTGCGGCAGAATGCGGGCAAAAAGGTTGCCGAACAGCAAAAGCGAAACGCCGAACAGTACTAGAACCACGGCATAGTTGACCATGTTGCTGTTGATGGGCCACGGCTGGTCGCCCCATACATGCGTCAGCCAGGAAATCAGATAAACTCCGCCTACCAAAGCCGAAATGACATAAGCGCTTGCTATGCTCCTCTGTTCCTTTGTCATTTCTGCTCCTCTAAGAAGCTGTTGATTTCCTTTTCCATCTCCGCCGGGACGTCGCCGTTGGCAAGCCAGATCTTGCTGAAGGCGACGGTCTTTTCCATGCACTCGGCCATGTGCCAGCGCGGCGTCCAGCCGAAGGTCGTTTTCAGCTTGCTGCAGTCCAGCTTCAGGAAGTTGGCCTCGTGCGGGGCATTGGCCTCGGCCTGATTCTCCCAGGCGGCGTCGCCGCCCCAGGCCCGGCAGAACAGATCCACCAGCGTGCCGGTGGTGACACAGTCGCAGTCGTCGGGGCCTACATTATAGTAGCCCGCAAAGCGGCTGTCCTCATACTGGCGCTGGGCGATCAGCAGGTAGGCCGCCAGCGGCTCCAGCACATGCTGGTACGGGCGGGTCGAGTAGGGGTTGCGCACGCCGATCTTACGGCCCGCGGCCATGGCGCGGACGCAGTCGGGGATGATGCGGTCATTGGCAAAGTCGCCGCCGCCGATGACATTGCCCGCGCGGGCCGTCGAAACGGCCACGGTCTTATCGGCAAAAAAGCTGTTGATGTAGGAGTGCGTCGCCAACTCCGAGCAGCTCTTGCTGTTGGAGTAGGGGTCGAAACCGTCCAGCGGCTCGTTCTCGCGGTAGCCCCAGGCCCACTCGTTGTTGTGGTAGACCTTGTCGGTGGTGACGTTCAGCACCGAGCGGGGCGCTCTGCCCTGCTGCCGGGCCAGCCGCACGCATTCCAGCAGGTTGACCGTACCCATAACGTTCGTCTCATAGGTGTAGCGCGGGTCCTTGTAGCTGTCGCGCACGATGGGCTGCGCGGCCAGGTGCAGCACAATGTCGGGCTGCGCCGCGTCAAAAGCGGCCTTCAGCGCGTCAAAGTCGCGGATGTCGCCGATGACGCTGTGCATCTTGTCCTCGACGCCGGCGATAGAGAAAAGGTTCGGCTGCGTCGGCGGCTGCAGGCTGTAGCCCGTGACCTCGGCCCCGGCCATCAGCAGCATCTTGCAGAGCCAGCTGCCCTTGAAGCCGGTGTGGCCGGTGACGAACACCCGCTTGCCGCGGTAAAATTCAGGATCGTAATGTACCATTATCAATCCTCCCACTTCTTCCAGGGCGCGTTGCCGGTGGCAAGCATTTTCTCCAGGACCTGCTTCTCGCGGGCGGTGTCCATGCACTGCCAGAAGCCCTTGTGGATATAGCTCATCAGCTGACCCTCCTCGGCCAGCTTCTGCAGCGGCTTCTGCTCAAAGACGCAGGCGTCGCCGTCCAGATAGTCGAAGATCTGCGGCTCCAGCACCATATAGCCCGCGTTGATAAGCGCGCCGTCGCTGGCCTTCTTTTCACGGAAAGAACGGACAGAATTATCCTCGGCAATATCCAGAACGCCCTTCTGCTGCTCCTGCTGAACGGCGGTCAGCGTGGCGATCTTGCCGTTCTCGCGGTGGAATGCCACCAGCTTGGCAATGTCCACATCGCAGACGCCGTCGCCGTAGGTCATCATGAAGGTCTCATTGCCGATGTAGGGACGAATGCGTTTGATGCGCCCGCCGGTCATCGTGTTGAGGCCGGTGTCCACAACGGTGACCTTCCACGGCTCGGTGTGGTGGTTGTGGACGATCATCTCGTTCTGGCCGCGGGTGAAATCAAACGTAATATCGCTGGTATGCAGGAAGTAATCCGCGAACCACTCCTTGATCATGTGCTGCTTGTAGCCCGCGCAGATGACAAAGTCGTGAAAGCCGTAGTAGGAATATTCCTTCATGATATGCCACAGGATGGGCATGTTGCCGATTTCGATCATCGGCTTGGGCTTGTAGACGCTTTCTTCGCTGATGCGCGTGCCAAGGCCGCCAGCCAGAATTACTACTTTCATAGTGCGCTCCTTTATTGTTTTGTGAGCCGGTCAGTCCGTCGACGACCGGTTTTTGTCCCGTGCGCTCTGCCTCGTTTGGGCAATTTTACACACTTATTCATAATGAAGAGTATAACACACACGCTCTGTAATTGCAACAATTTACGCCCGTCTGCGCCGTGCCAAAACCATCGGTTCAAAGTCAATATTTTTGTCCAGAACCCACAAAAGGCCGTGGTTCGCACATTTTTTGCGCTTTTGCGTTCCAAATTTTACATACTGTATTTCCGCAAAAAAATCCCCGCCGCCGGGGTGCGGCGGGGGGAATTTCATGGTGGAGCTGTAGGGAGGCGGCGCCCTCGGCGACCCGGGCCATCCGCCTTACTGCTGCTGCTTAAAATAATACACTGCGCCGACAAGGCCGGCGTCGTTCTGGAGGGCTGCGGCCCTGACCTCAAGGCCCTCGGCGAAGGCGGGCATGATGCTTTTGCGCACCTGCGCGGCCAGCGGGTCGATCAGAAGCGCCTGCTGCGCGCTGACGCCGCCGCCGATCAGGATCAGCTGCGGGTTGAAGATGTGTACAAGCCCCGCAAGGCCCTGGGCGATCTCGCTGATCCAGCGGTTCAGCACAGCCAGCGTGCGGGCGTCGCCCGCGGCGGCTGCCTCAAAGATCGCACGCCCGTCGGGCGCGTCCAGCCCGGCCTTCTGGGCGCTGCGGACCAGCGCCGTTGTAGCGGCGTAGCGCTCATAGCAGCCGATGGCCCCGCAGGTGCAGGCCACGCCGTCCAGCGCGTGCAGCCGGAAATGCCCCAGCTCGCCGCCAAGGCTGCGCGCACCCTCCAGCAGACGTCCGCCGGTCAGGATGCCGCCGCCGACGCCGGTGCCCAGCGTCACACCGATGACATCGGTATAACCCTTAGCCGCACCGGCCCAGACCTCGCCCAGCAGCATACAGTTGGCGTCGTTGGCGACGGTGACGGGCAGGCCAAAGGCACGCTCCAGCGTACCTTTAATGTCCACGCCGATCCACCCCGGAAAATTGCCGCAAGTCCCCGCGACCACGCCGCGGCGGCTGTCGATCTGGCCCGTGGCGGACACAGCGATGCCCTCGAGCCTCGGCGCGTCCGCGGTCAGAAATTCGTGGATGGCCGCCTGCACGGTATCCAGGATCGGCGTTTTGTAGCCGTCAAAGCTGACACTGCGCTCGGCGCGGCGCAGCACCCTGCCGTTCTCATCGACGAGCCCCAGCTTGACCGCCGTGCCGCCGATGTCAACGCCCAGATAGGTTTTACTCATAGCGCACCTGCTTATTTGTGGTTGTTGATGGCCGCGGTGTAGCGGGCCGTGATCTCCGCCGGGCGGGTGATGGCACCGCCGACGACGAGGGCGAACGCACCGGCGTAGAGCGCCTGCACGGCCTGTTCCGGCGTGTGGATATGGCCCTCGGCGATGACCTTGGCCGGGCACTCCCGCGCGAGCTGGGCGATAAAGCCGAAGTCCACATCGTTGATGCCCGTCGTCTCGGGCGTGTAGCCGCGCATCGTCGTGCCGACAAAGTCCGCACCGGCCCCCGCGCAGGCCAGCGCGTTCTCAATGTTGTCGCAGTCGGCCATAACGAGCTGGTCGGGGTACTTCTCCTTGATGGCGCGGATGAACTCGGCGCTCGTCTGCCCGTTGGGGCGCAGGGCGCCGGTGCCCTGCACGGCCAGAATGTCCACGCCGCAGGCGACGAGCTCATCAACCTCCTGCATCGTGACGGTGATGTACATCGGCGTGCCGGGGTAATCCTTTTTGATGATGCCGATGACCGGCAGGTCCACGACCTGCTTGATCTGGGTGATGTCGCGCACCGTATTGGCGCGGATGCCGACAGCGCCGGACTGTGCCGCCGCCTTGGCCATCAGCGGCATGACGCCGCCCTCTTTTGTATACAGCGGCTCGTGCTCCAGCGCCTGGCAGGAGACGATAAGGCCGCCCTTGATTTGGTTGAAGATTTGTTCGTGGGTCATGGTGGCAAACTCCTTTTTATCTAAGCATTGTAGGGAGGGGTCTTGACCCCTCCGTGCCCGTTCGCGGCAACCGCAAAGCTCCCGGGACGCATATATGCGTCCCCTACTTGTAAGGGTGGCATACATGCCACCCGGGAGCGCAGTGGCCGGTGCAAGGTCCCGCGGAGCGGTCAAGACCGCTCCCTACAGAACCACAATGCATTACTTTTATTATTTCATCAAAATCTTGACCACGGCTTTTCTTACGTGGTTACAGCCTTCGCTTTTGCAGCTGGGCTTGTGCAGCTCACCGGGGAAGAAGATGGCAAACCGCCCGCCGCCCAAAACGCCGCCGACGTGCTCGGCGCCGGACTTGAAGCCGCAGTCGGCGGCTTCGTCGAACGCGCCCTCGTCCTTGCCCTCGGACGCCCAGCCCCAGTGCTCGCTGCCGGTCAGGTCGATCTGCAGGTCGGCATAGCGGCGGTGGTACTCGAAGGCTGCGTCCTCGGCATCGCGCAGGTCGGCGTCCATCACGTTGACAAAGACGTTCTCGCCGTCAATGATGGTCTTGCCGTTTTCCAGCGCGTCCAGCGTGTGGCTGTTCAGCCAGTCGATGGCCTTGTCCAGATTCGGGTGCAGGCCCTTGTAGCAGGCAATGTAATCAAACGAATCTACGATCATTTCACACCTCTTACAGGGCCGCGACGGCGTCCTCGATCATCTTCTGCGCCTCGGCCACGATGGGCTCATCCTCGGGGATCAGGCCCGGCAGCGGTGCGCGCACGCCGCCCAGCTCCAGACCGTACATGCGGCGCAGGATTTCCTTCATGACCGCGTACAGGTTGCCGTGGGCCTCGCACATCTTGTAGATGATGCGGTCCGCTTTGTACTGGATCTCGCGGGCGGCGGGGATGTCGCCCTTCTCGATCAGCTCGTTCATCTTGAGGAACAGCTCGGGCATGACGGCGTAGGTGCCGCCGATGCCGCCGTCCGCGCCCATGACACGGCCGGAGACGAACTGCTCATCGGGGCCGTTGAACACGGCGAAGCCGTCCGCACCGCGCGCCTGAATACCGGCATCCTTGAACATCTGGATGTCCTGGGTGGGCATCGAGGAGTTCTTGACCGCGATGACGTTGGGGTTCTTGAGCATCTCGTTCAGCAGGGGCATCGTCAGGGCGGTACCGGCCAGCTGCGGGATGTTGTAGATGATGAACTCGGTGTTGGGCACGGCGGCGCTCATGGCGTTCCAGTAGTCCGCGATGGCGTAGTTGGGCAGGTGGAAGTAGATCGGCGGGATGGACGCGATGGCGTCAACGTCGCACTTTTCAGCATGGGCGGCCAGCTCGACGGAGTCCGCCGTGTTGTTGCAGGCGACATGGGCGATGACGGTGATCTTGCCCTTGGCCTCGCTCATGACGGCCTCCAGCACAGCCTTGCGCTCATCCGGGTGCTGGTAGATGCACTCGCCGGAGGAGCCGCCGACGTAAACGCCCTTGACGCCCTTGGCGATCAGGTGGCGGGTCAGTGCCTTGACGCCCTCGGTGGAGATAGAGCCGTCCGGTGCGTAGCAGGCATAGAATGCGGGGATAATGCCGCGGTATTTGTTGATGTCTTTCATATACAAACACTCCCTGTTCGTAAAACTGTATGTAAAGGCTTCCCCGAGGGGGGGAAAGCTGTCACCGAAGGTGACTGATGAGGGCGGAGCCTGCTGACACGGCCCGTTTGCGGGCAATCCCCGGCAGGCTGCCCCTCATCCGTCTGTGGTCGGGGCCACAGACACCTTCCCCCAAGGGGGAAGGCTTCGTGTAGGGGTAGGCTTCGGGCAATGGCAAGGCTCTCTCCCTCTGCGAGGGGGCTGTCGCCGCAGCGACCGGGGGAGAGAGCCCCGCCATAACACCCCGTTTTGCGTTTTTAGCCCTTGACAGCGCCCATTGTGATGCCCTTCGTGAAGTACTTCTGGAAGGCCAGGAACACGATGATGATGGGCACGGCTGCCAGCGCGGCACCGGCCATGATCAGGCCGTAGTCGGTGGAGTTCTCGGCCTGCAGCTTGGCGATACCAAGAGAGATCGTCAGCTTGCTGGTGCTGGACAGCATGATCAACTGCATGAAGTAATCGTTCCACGAGTTGATGAAGGTGAAGATGGCCAGTGCGCCGATGCCCGGCTTGATCATGGGCAGCGCAATGCGGACAAAGGTCTTGGCCTCGCTCGCGCCGTCGATGCGGGCGGCCTCCAGCATCTCGCCGGGGATGCCCTCACTGAACTGCTTCATCAGGAATACGCCGAACGGCCAGCCGACGATGGGGAAGATGACCGCCCAGATCGTGTTGTAGAGCTGCAGGCTGCTCATCTCGCGCAGCAGGGGGATCAGGATGACCTGCTTCGGCAGCGCCATGGCGCAGACGATCAGGGTAAAGAGGATGCTGCGGCCCACAAAGCGCTTTTTGGCCAGCGCATAGCCTGCCATAGCGGAGGTGATGCAGGTCAGGATCATCGAGGCAACGGCCATAAAGACCGTGTTGATGAGCCAGCGCACAGCGGCGGGCACCTGGGGACCGGCCCACCAGATGATGTCCTTGCCGTCCGCGCTGAAGTGGCTGCTGAACGGCACCGCGAACTCCCACAGCGGGGACTTCTGGCGGCTGAACAGCTTGTCATAGTTCGTCGCGACCCACTCGCTCGGCCACCATTCGGGGGTGGTGGAGTTGATGGAGATCTGCGTCTTAAAGGAGCCCGTCAGGATCCAGTACAGCGGGAACGCGAACGCGATGGCCAGCAGGATGATGACGATGGTGCTAAACACCATGTAGGGGGAAATCTTCTTTTTTTTCTTTTTGGTATCCATAGTCATTTCCCTCCTTCTTAATCAGACCGCGTGACCTTGAACTGCACAGCGGACAGAACGGCGATCATGATGGCGAGGATAACGCCCATCGCGTTGCCGTAGCCGTAGCGGTACAGCTTGAAGGCTGTGTAGTAGATGTAGTACATGATGGTATCGGTGGAGTGGTTCGGGCCGCCGGACGTCAGCAGCTGGATCAGCGCGAAGCACTGGAAGGAGTTGATCGTCGTGATGACCAGGATGTACAGCGTGGTGGGCATGATCTGCGGCCACTTGATCTTCCAGAAGGCCTGCAGCTTCGTGGCACCGTCCACCTCAGCGGCCTCGACCAGGGACTGGTCCACGTTGCCGAGCGCGGAGACATACAGCACGATGGGCTGGCCGACAGAGGTCGTGAGCAGGATCAGGATGATGCAGGCCAGCGCGTAGCGGGTATCGCCCAGCCAGTTGATGTTCTGGTCAATGAGGCCCATCGACTTGCCCAGATAGTTGAAGATGCCGTAGTAGTTGTTGAACATCCACTTCCACACGACGGTAACAGCGACAGAGCCGGTGACGACGGGCAGATAGAAAATGACGCGGAACAGCGAGGTTGCCCACGGCGGCATGTTGACGATGGCGGACGCCACCCACAGCGAGAAGATGCAGGTGATAGGCACCGACACGACAACAATGATCAGCGTGTTGCGCAGTGCGCCCAGAAAGACGCTGTCGTGGAACAGCTCCACATAGTTCTGCAGGCCGATGAACACATCGGCGCGGTTCATGCTGGAGTCAAAGAAGCTGGTGAAGATGCACATCACCATGGGGTAGATGACAAAGCCGATAAAGAAGATGAGGCTGGGCAGCAGGAACAGGTAACCTGCGATGGTCTCCTGCCGGACAAGCGCGCGGCTCATCTTCGGCTCGCTCTGCTTTTTGGCAGCTGCGGTATGTGCCAAGAGGATCGCTCCCTTCTGTTTTAAAGTCACAGGTTCATTCGATAAAAGCGGCGCCCCACCGCTGCGTTTTATGTCAGAGGTCGGACGCCGTGGGGTTTAGTTACAAACCGGAGGTTTTTTCAGGAGGTTCAGGATGCGCTGGCCGCTGCGTTGGCGGTGTTGCAGAACTCGGTAACGGCGGTGGTCACGTCAGTGCCCTGGCCAACCTGCTGCAGCATGTTCCACCAAGCGGTACGAGCCTCGGCCCAGCCGGGAGTGACCTGATAGTAGTCGCCCAGGTAAGGCATGAGCTTCTGGTACTCGTTCATGACCTCGTCGTCCTTGTACAGGTCGGACAGAGAGTTCTTGACGGAGAAGTAAGTAGAGGTCTTGACGGCCTTTGCGGTCTCGTCAGAGTTGGCCATGAAGTTGATGAAGGTCTTGGAGGCAGCGATCTTGTTCTCGTCGCCGTTGTCAAACACGCCGAAGCCCCAGATGCCGCCGCACAGTGCGGGGTCGCCGGACTCAGTCGGGAACGCCATGAACAGGATGTCGTCGCCGCTGTTGGTCGTGCCGGCTGCGCTGTTGTCAGCGTTGGTCTGCTGGGCAATGTTCCAGCAGAAGGCCATCTGCAGGGTGCCGTTGCGGAAGAGGGTGATCTCCTCGCCGCCGTTGATGGAGGCGTCAAAGTTGATGCCGTCCTGGTTGTACAGGGCCTCGATTGCCTTGATGTTTTCGGCAGAATCAGCGGTGTACTTGGTGTGGGCCGCATCGGTGAAGGTGCCGCCGTACATGTTGTTGATGATGGCGCGGGTGCCCTGGTCGCCGCCCTGGCCGCTGCAGTAGATCGCGCCGACGTCGGTCTTGCCGGAGTCGTAGACGGCCTGCACAGCCTTCAGGAAGTTGTCGGTGGTCCAGGTGTGGTTCTCGGCATCGACATACTGCATAGCACCGGCAGCCTCAAACACGGTCTTGTTGATGGCCATGCAGTGCGCGGTCATGCAGAGCGGGAACTCGTAGTAAGCGCCGGAGGAATCCTTGCAGGCGGCCTCAACGCTGGCGCTGATGTCGGCCTTCTGGTCGTCGGTCCACAGGTCGCTCAGATCGGCCATCAGGCCCTTGGCGCCCCAGTTGGCAACCAGACGCTCGGGTCCTTCCATGACGATGTCAGGTGCGCTGCCGCCCTCGATAGCGGTGTTTACCTGGTCGTCGCCGTTGGTGTAGTCGAGGTACTCGACGGTGACGTGGATGTCAGGATACTGGGCATTGAAGTCTGCCAGCAGCGCATCAACGGACTCGGAATCGCCCCACTTGCCGATGGGGTAAGTCCACAGCGTAATGTCAGCAGCCTGACCGGCATCGGCGGTGGACTCCGCGGGAGCGGCCTCGCTGGAGGCGGTAGAGGTGCTCTCAGCAGGTGCGGTAGAGGTCGCTGCGCTGGAAGTGGAGCCGCCGCAGGCGACGAGCATGCTGGCTGCCATGCTGGCGGCCAGGATCGCGGAAACTTGCTTCTTCATAGGTTGTTCTCCTTTTTTGCCTTTCGGCCTTTGTGGGGCATCTTCGTTCTGTGTCCCTCGTGATGTCTTTATTTTAGAAAACTTTTTTCATTTTGTCCAGAGGTGAAATAGCCAAGAAAAACTGTCGTTTTTGTACATGCTGCACAAATCCCATCCACATTGTCGCAAAATACATGCGTTTCTATCGGTTTTTCTTGCTTTTCATAGGAAAACCGCCTCTTTTTTGATTTATTACAAAATGAAAACAACTTTTATCTTTGAAAATTTTCTGTCGCGCGCGCTTTGGTGCTGTAAAGCAAAAAGGCGCTCACCCGTTACATTTACGGGTAAGCGCCTTTGCTTTGGTATTAGGATACTCTTTTTGTCAAAAAATACAAGATGTCAAAATGAAGCATCCTTTTCACGCAATTCGTCTCAATTTTTGCACATTTGCACAAAAACAGGCCGCTTTTTCCGGGAAAAAGCCTCTTGCAAGCGCGGGTATTTCCCTATATAATGGAAGGAGCGAAATAACTTTTCATTTTTAAGAAAGGGAGCCTTTTTTATGAATTATGAAAATATGACCCGCCGCCGGGTGCTCTGCTTCGGCGATTCCAACACCTACGGCTATGACCCTGCCCGCGACGGGCGCTACGGCGACGATGAGCGCTACCCGATGGTGCTGCAGGACCTGCTGGGCGACGGCTGGAGCGTGGTCGAAGAGGGGCTGCCCGGGCGCACCGCCGTGTTTGACGACCCTATTACAGAAGGTATGAACGGGCTGCGGGTCATCATGCCGATCCTGATGAGCCACGCGCCGCTGGACACTGTGACGATCATGCTGGGCACGAACGACAGCAAGGAGCGGTTCGGCTGCAATTCCCATCTGATCTCTCGGGGCATCGTGCGGCTCGTCAAGAAGGCACTGCACACCGAATGCTGGCGCGACAACGCCAGGCCGGACGTGCTCGTCATCGTTCCGCCGTCCATCACGCCGGAGTACGACCACCTGATTTTTAAAGATGCCATGGGCACCGGCTGCCATGAACGCTGCGCCGGCATTGCCGCCCAGCTGGAGCCGATGCTGAAGGACATCGCCAATGTGCGGTTCCTGGACGCCAACACACTGCCCGGCGCGGGCTGCTCGCCCCTTGACGGCATGCACATGACCGTCCAGTCCCACAAAGTCCTGGCCAAAGCCCTGCAAAAGGCGCTGACCGGGGATACATTATAAGTAATAGCAGCGGCCAGCCTCCTTGCCTCCCTCTGCGAGACAGCCTCCCCGACACAGAGGGGAGGTAGCACTTGCACCAGAGGGGGCCAAGTTCCGCAACACACCACAGCAGAAAGGACCCTCCATCATGGCAGAGCAAAGTTTTTGGGATATGCTGCGCACCAAGCGCGACAGCCTGACGAAATCCGGCATCATCGTTGCGGATTACCTTATGCAGCACGCAGAGGACGCACAATACCTGTCGATCTCATCGCTGGCAAAAGCCTGCGGTGTGGCAGAAGCTACGATTTTCCGTTTCTGCCGCGCCCTGGGCTTTGACGGCTATAACGAGATGAAAATCGCGCTGGCAAAGGCCACGGCCACGGCGATGCCGGTCTCGCTCAAGCTGGAGCCGGGCGTCGACACCCAGACGCTCTGCACCCACGCCTACAACACCGCCATCGAGGCACTGAACGGCACCCGCAGCGCACTGGACCCCGAGTCGGTGGACCGCGCGGCCACGCTTTTGCAGCGGGCACGGCAGGTGTTCTTTTTCGGGCAGGGCGGCAGCTATATACTGGCCTGCGACATCTGGGCACGGTTCTCGATGCTCTCCACCAAGTTCCGCACGGCAGGCGACAGCCACATGCAGGCCATCGCCGCCAGCCTGATGGGCCCCGAGGACGTCGTGGTCTTTGTCTCCTACTCCGGCGCAACGCGGGACATGATGGACTCGCTGCATCTGGCTAGGGAGAACGGTGCCAAGGTCATCCTGCTCACCCACTACAGCGATGCCCCCGGCGCAGCACTGGCCGATGTCGTGCTTCTGTGCGGTGCCAAAGAAAGCCCGCTCGACTCCGGCAGCATGCCGGTCAAGCTGGCCGTCCTCTTTGTGGCGAACGTCCTCGTCCTGCGTTACACGCTGGACAATCAGGAGCTTGCCAACCTCTCCCTTTCCCGCACAAGCCGCGCGCTGGGGAGTAAGCTGCTGTAAAATAAGCACAAAGCAGCCCGTGAGCACTGTCGCCCACGGGCTGCTTTTTATTGCTGCACCTGTAATGTCCGATGCAGCAGCATTTTTAAATTCTCCGGCAGGCCGCTCTGTATCCCGCACTCCGCGGTAACACACAGCCCGATCAGGCCGCCGACAACGGCGGAAAAGATCGCGGTGCAGCAGTATTCCAGACTTACCGCGGGGTCGATCTCCCCCGCAGCCTGCAGGCGTATGAGCAGCGTGCGCATGATGTCCCGCAGCTCGTCCGCACAGGCGGGCACGGACTCGCACTTTCCCGGCGTGCCCAGCGCCTGGGCAATCATCTTATAATCGCCCATCCGGTTGGCAGCAATGTCCTGCAAATAGGCTACCGCCCGCTCCTCCAGCCCGGCCAGCGTGCAGCAGTCGGCAAACAGGACGCGGATGCGTTCGTTTTCCCGGGCAAAGCAGCATTCGGCCAGGCCCTGCAGGATCTCCTCCTTTGAGGAAAAATAGCCGTACACCGTACCTTTTCCAATACCTGCCGTGTCAGCCAGCTGTTGGATAGTCATAGCGGCGGGGCTGACGCCCCGGGCGACCAGCTGCAGGGCAGCCTCGTAGACGGCAGCCTTGCGGGCTGCATGGTTATCCATTGTCATGGTCGGCCTCCTTTTTCTCCCCGTCGTTTTCCTCCGGCGCACGGGCCGCGCGGCTCAGATCCGGGCGGCGTGGCGCGGATGCAGCTTCGGCGGCGCGGCGGGCGGCGAACTCTGCGGCAAACTCGGCCGCATCGTCGGGCAGGTCGTCCAGACCGTCATCACCGACGTCAATATTGACCGGCGGCCTGCGGTAGAACAGGTCATACAGCACAGGCACGACGAACAGCGTCATCAGCGTGGCGTAGCTCAGACCGCCGATGATGACAATGGCCATGCCGGTGCTCATCTCGCTGGCCATGTCGGTGCCGAACAGCATCGTGACCATCGCCAGCACCGTCGTCAGCGTCGTCATCAGGATCGGGCGCATACGGGTGCGGCCCGTCGCCACAAGGGCGTCGGTGCGCTCCAGCCCGCCGATGCGCAGCTGGTTGGCGTAGTCCACAAACACAATGCCGTTGTTGACGACGACGCCCATCAGGACCAGGAAGCCCATCAGCGAGATCAGCGACAGCTGCTCACCGGCAGCCATCAGGCCGAGCATACCGCCGGTGAAGGCCAGCGGGATCGTGAACAGAACAATGAACGGCGACAGCAGGCTCTGGAACTGCGCCACCATGACAAAATAGACAAAAGCCAATGCCAGTGCAAGCATTTTTGCCATCTGGCTCAGCATCTCGGTGACCTGGGTCGTCTCACCGGCCAGCTCGGCGGTCACGCCGTCGGGCAGGTCCAGTGCAGCCAGCTGCGGCTCCAGCTCGCGGGAGAGCAGCGTCGTGTTGTAGCCGTCGGCGGTCTCACTCGTCACGGCCAGCTTGCGGGAGCCGTTCTCGCGGGCAATCGTCGTATAGCCCGCCGTCGTGGTGCGGGTCGCGAACTCACCGAGGGTGTGCGTCTCCTTTACGCTGCTGCCGTTCTCATCGGTGGTCGTCGTCTCGAACTCCATATTGAAAATATCGTCCAGCGTCGGCGTGTCGGTCTTATCGACGATGACGACGCTGTAGCTGTCACCGCCCGCCTTCAGCGTCGTGGCGGTGGTGTCCGTCGTCAGCTTGGCGGCGATCTGCTGGTAGACCTGCGCGACGGTCAGACCCATCCGCATAGCCTTGTCCTTGTCAATCGTGATGTTGATCTCGGCGTCGCCGGCGTCCTGGCCGTCGGTGACGTTTTGGATACCGTCGATGCCCTCCATCAGCGCCATGACCTGCTTGCCCGCGGCGGCCAGGTCATTGAGGTCGCTGCCGTAGAGGTCCACCTCGATGCCGGAGCCGGACAGCGCACTCATGTCCATCATGCCATTGGAGTTCACTTCAATTTCGCAGTTTAGATCTGCTGTTTTGCCGTAGATCTCCTGCTCCACGACCTTGGCCTTGGGTGCCTTGTCGCCCAGCAGGACGTAATAGGTAAACGTGGTGTTGTCGGCGGCGGCATTGCTGCCGGCCATGGCGACCATGTTGTTGGAACCGCCCGACATCGCGCCGACGGTATCGACGCCGTCCACGGTCATGACCGCGTCCATGACGCTGTCCGCCGTGGCGAAGGCGTCCTCCTTAGCCGTATCGTCAGGCACATTGACCGTGATGGTCAGCTGGTTGCTGCTCATGTCGGGGATCATGACGATGCCCATGGTGGCGACGCGCCAGACCGACACCCCCAGCAGCGCAATGGCCAGCGCCAGCGGCACAGCCTTGCGGCGCAGGCAGAAGCGCAGCAGCTTTTCATAGCCGTTCAGCACCTTGTCGAACAGCGGGTGCTTGATGTCCTTCTGCTTTTTCAGCACGGTGGAGCCCGCGCAGGGCACAACGGTCAGCGCCACAACAAGGGACGCCAGCAGACTGAAGGTGATGGTCCAGGCCATGTCGCTGAGAAGCTCGCGCACCATGCCGGTGGTGAACACCAGCGGCAGAAAAACGCAGATCGTCGTCAGGGTGGAGGATACGATGGACCCGGCCACCTGACGCGCGCCCTGCACCGACGCGCGGGCGGCGGGCACGCCGCGGCCCCGCAGACGGTAGATGTTTTCAATGACGACAACCGAGTTGTCGACCAGCATGCCGACGCCCAGCGCCAGGCCGGACAGCGACAGGATATTGAAGGTAATGCCGGTGAAATACATCAGCACAATGGCAAACAGCACGCTCAACGGCATACTGATGGCCACGACGATGGTCGGGCGCAGGTCCTTCAAAAACAGCGCCAGCACGATGATGGCCAGCACCGCGCCCTCAATCAGGTTGGACAGCACGCTGTTGACGATGAGCTTGATATAGTCGCCCTGGTCCATGATGGGCGTCAGGTGCAGGCCCTCGTTTTCGGCCATCATCGTTTCCATCGCCGCGCTGCTGGCGTTGGAGACCGTCGAGGTGGACGCCGTCGAGCTCTTGTACAGCGACAGCAGCACGGCGCGGTTCTTGTCCACCTTGGCGTAGGCGTCGTCGGCATTGTCGGTCATTTCGACCTCGGCCACATCGGACAGGCGCACGTCGCCGATGCCGTCGATATTGCAGAGCACCATGCTTTTCAGCTCGTCCGCGTTGGCAAAGGCATCACCGACCTTGACGATGTAGCGGTTGTCGTCGCCGTCGCCGCCCTCGATATAGCCCGCGGGCATCGAGAAGTTCTGCGCATAAATGAGCTGCTGCAGCGTCGTCATGTTCAGCAGCTGGTTCAGATTCGCGCTTTTCAGCGCCTCCTCGCGGGCGGACTCGTATTCCTCCTGCGCGGCCTCGAGCTGGGTCTTGCCGGCCTCGAGCTGGGTCTTACCGCTGGAGACCTGGAACTCGCCCAGCTGCAGCTGGGCCTCGGTGCCGCTCAGCAGCAGCTGGACGGCCATATCGGCCATGGCGGGGTCTACCGCCTCGTCGCCAAGGCTTGCCAGCATTTTTTGCAGCTTGTCGCGCTGTTCGTTCAGCTGGGTCAGCATTTCCTGCGCTTTGGTCAGCTGGTCGCGCAGGGCGGCGGCGGTGTCGTTCAGCGTCTGCTGCAACGGCTGCATACCGTCGTTCAGCGCAGTCTCGGCCTCCTGCCGCGCAGTCAGCAGCGTCGTGGCGTTCTGCAGGGCGACCTTCGTCGTGGAGAGCGTTGACAGATTGCCGCTCAGCTCGCTGACGCGGGCGCGGCGGGCGGCGTTGCCGTCGATGACGGCCTGGTCCTGCGCCTGCTCGGCGCGCTTGGCGTCGATCTGCGCCTGTAAATCGGCCCGTTCGGTCTCGTCCTCGGTGTTGTTGAGGGTGTCCTGCAGCGACGCGATCTCCACCTCCAGCGTCTGAATGCGGGCGCTCATGGCCGCATACTGGGCATCTAAGTAGGCCGCAGTCTGCTCCACCGTCATATTCTGCTCCAACAGCCCCTCGTCTGCGGCGCGCTGGCGGATGGCCGCATCCGCGCGGTCGATCGAGTTGATCATCGCGCCCATCTTGTTCAGGTCGCTCTTGGCTTCGGCCAGATTGGCCGGGAGCGCGTCGGCGTTATACTGCGGGTCGTAGGCGGCCAGCACCGTCTTGCAGCTGGCAAACAGTGCATCGTCGATGGGCAGCGTGACCTCGGGCAGGGTCGTGCTTGTATTTTTGGCGTCCTCCAGCTTGCGGTTTGCCTCGTCCAGGTCGGTCTGCAGGCTGGCGATCTTCTTTTCCAGCTCGGGGATCTGCTTGTCCAGCTCGGTGATGGCGTCCCGCAGCCGGGTCGTCACGTCGGCCTTCTGGCTGTTCAGCTGGGCCTTGCCTGCGTCCAGCTGGGCCTGGGCGGCGTCAAGTTCCTTCATGCCATCGTTGATTTTTTTCTTGTTGGCATCCAGCTCTTTTTTGGCATCGGCCAGGCGGTCACTGACCTTGACCAGCAGCTTGTCGTTGACAGCGTCGATCTTTTCCTGGTCGAGCGTGATCTGCACCGACTTTTCCACCAGGCCCGTCGTGGACACGCTGGCCACGCCGTCCACGCGCTCGAGCCGGGGCAGCACGTTTTCGCTGACATAGTCGGACAGCTCGTAAATATCCATGCCGTCGTAGTCCACGGCAATGTACTGCGTCGCCATCATGTCCGGGCTGATCTCCATCAGCGTCGGCGTGGACGCCATGTCGGGCAGCGCGTCGCCGAGCTGGTTCACGGCGGTGCTGGCCTTGACCATGGCGCTGTCCATGTCGGTGTCGTCCTGGTATTCCAGAAAGAGCAGGCTGTAGTTTTCATTGCTCTGGCTCGTCACGTTCTTGACGCCGTTCAGCGTCGAAAGTGCATTTTCCAGCGGCTTGGTCACGTCGGCCTCGACCTGCTCGGGGCTGGCGCCGGGGTAGGTCGTGATGACCATCAGGTAGGGCAGGTTCATGGCGGGCAGCAGGTCCGTCTGGATGCCGGTCAGGCTGACAAAGCCCAGCACCAGCACCAGAATGACCGCCACCAGAATGGTAAATGGCTTTTTAACGCTGTATTTCGGCATGGAAGTGTTCCCTTTCTTTTCCGACCGACCGGTCGGTCGGATTTATTATAGCACCCTGCCCGCCGGTTGTAAAGGGCTGCGCGTCCAGCGCGCCATGAAGCTGCTAAGGGCATCGGCATCCGCCCGATGGCCTACGGCCAGGCGCTGACCCTGATTGCCCTGTGCGAAGCCCTGCACTGAAATTTGCATCCTAAGGCAACAAAAGCTCGTTGAAGCTTATCGTTTCAACGAGCTTTTGTTGAGTTTTGTAGTGTTGTGTACCAAGGCTCAGGACGGATTTTGTCCCATGCGTACAAAGGAGTGCTGCATGGTACCGACCTGTTCCAAGCCCTTTTGTGGGCAGCTTTGTTTTTCTTCTGCTCCCCTTTCGGGAAGATGATTTTATAAATCGGGAAGTAAATCACCATCTGCACGCCGCCGTTGATGACGGTGATGCGCACGAACGCCGCCAGAAACAGCGTGATGGCAAGCGCCGCAAAATAGCCCATACCTCCATAGCTCACCTCATGCTTGCGCAGGCACAGTCAGCTCCGCGCTGTATTCGCCGTCGGAAGCCGCAATCGTCATGGCGTCGCCGTCCCCCATGCGGACGATGGCAAGAGCCTCGCCGTAGTAGGTATCGGTTTCGCTGTCCAGATAGCTGTGCTTGTTGAAGGGGCAGGCGCTGCCCAGCCCCACCAACGTGCCGCCGCGCACCTGTACCTGAATATTGCCGCGCACCAGCGGCTTGGTGATGCCGTTTTCATCGGTGTAGCGCAGACGGATGTAGCACAGATGCCCCGGTTTTACAGCAGGTTCTTCGGCGTCCAGCGTCAGGCGGGTCGTGCCGCCGGCACTTTGCAGTTTGCAGCGACCAATTTCGTGATCGGCAGCGTCATAGCTGACGGCTTCCAGCGTGCCGCTCTCGTAGGGAATGCTGAACCTCGCCAAGCAATCATTTTTCAGCGTTTTACTGCCCACCGTGTGACCATTCAGCACCAGCTCCACACGGGCGGCGCGGGCGTAGACCTCCACGCTGGCCTTGCGCTCCTCGCAGCCGGTCCAGCTCCAGCTGGGCATGGCATTCGTCATCTTCCACGCACTGGGGCTGTGGCGGTCTCCGGTATGGTTGACCGGGCAGACGGCAATATAGGGGCCGTTGTCGGCCTCCAGCGCCACGCGGGTATAGAGGGCTTCGCCCAGCGGCTTGCCGGTCAGGTCGATGCGCCCCGAACCCGCCGACACCCAGCCCGGACCGCCATCGAACGTTTCGGCGTAGTCGGCGTACTCCCACGAGCCGACCATGACTTCGCCAAGGTAGTCCATGCCCGCCCAGACAAAGTCGCCCACCAAGCGTGGCTCCTGTTTGGCCAGCTCGCGGAATTTATAGGCATCATTACAGAAGGTCTCGCTGCCCAAAATCAACCGCTGCGGGTACTTTTTCAGGTCGTGCTTATAGCGGTAGATGCCGTAGTTGTAGCCCGCAATGTCCATGTTGGCAAAGGCGTCACGGGTCTTGACGTCGCAGCCGTGCAGGGTCGCGCCGCGCTTCATGAACTCATCGCCCAGCAGTCCCGCCAGATTGTTGAAGAACTGACTGCCGACCGCCTTTTTCTTGGCGGCCTTCTCGCCGCGCTGTTTGGCTTTCTCGGCACGCTCGGCTTCTTTTTTTGCCTTTTCGTCGCTGTACACGCCGAAGCCGATGGAGCTTAAAAAGTTGAAGAAGATGTTCACGCCGCAGGTCACCGGGCGGGAATCGTCCAGCCCGTGCAGGAAGTTTGTCATCTCCTTCGTCAGGGCGATGCCGCGCTTTTGGGCAGTCTCGCTGACCTCGTTGCCGGTGGAGTAGAGCACCACGCAGGGGTGGTTGTAGTCTTTTTCCACCATGTCGGTCAGATCCTGATGCCACCACTCATTGAAATAATCCACGTAGTCATGCTCGGTTTTGTGGATGTACCAATGGTCGATGTACTCGTCCATGACAAGCATGCCCTGCCGGTCACACTCTGCCAGCAGCGCCTTGGAGCAGGGGTTGTGCGCTGAGCGAATGGCGTTGTAGCCGTTCTCTTTCAGCAGGCGTACTTTGCGCGCCACGGCGTCGGGGTCACAAACTGCGCCCAACAGACCATTATCGTGGTGGATGCACGCGCCCTGGATGATGTGCCGCTTGCCGTTGAGCAGGAAGCCGTCCGTGCCCCACTCGACCTTGCGGACACCGAACGTCTCGGTCACCTCATCATCGGCAAAGCTGACGCGGCAGGTGTACAGGTTGGGCGTTTCAGGTGTCCAAAGGCGGGCGTTATCAAGGGTCAGGGTACATACGGCCTCGCCGTCGCTCTCCTGCTGCACGGCGGACAGGTCGTCCACCGTCAGGCGCACCGTGCCGGGGGCGGTGGTCTTTACGCGCACCTCCACGACGACGGGGTCAAGCGACAGGGTGCGGATTTTAACGCCGTTCAGTGCGATATGCGCGCCCCTTGCCGTCCAAAGCTGCACCGGGCGGTAGATGCCCGCGCCGGAATACCATCGGCTGTTGGGCTGGTCGGCGTTGCGGGCAATGACACGCAGCTCGTTCTCCCCTGCGTGCAGATACGGCGCACAATCAACATAAAAGTTGGTGTAGCCGTAGGGACGGAACGCTGCCTTTTGACCGTTGAGCCAGACCTCGGCATTATGGTAGACGCCCTCAAACTCCAGAATGTGGGTGTCCGCCAGCTCGTTTTCCGGCACGGTCAGGGTGCGCCGGTATTCGTAGTCATATCCCTCGTACCAGCCGGTGTTGGTGCCGCCCGCGCTCAGGGCGGTGCGGGGCTCGGCCAGCATGGCATCATGGGGCAGAGTCACCGTTTTGCCGGGTGCGGTATCGCCCAGATGGCGGCACGTCCAGCCGGTGAGAAGGGATGTTGCTTTCATACAAGATCCTCGCTTTCAAGATCATCCATAGCAAAAAACGCAGGAGACTTTCCTTTTCTGTTGTCTGCACTATATCACAATGTACAGCAAAAAGGGGATTCACTACGTGAACGGTCGTTTTTCCCACGCAAGCCGCCTGCGGCATTGGCAAAATAGACAATCGTATCATGCACTTTATGTGCAGGTTGCTTAAAGCAAAAAACAGCCCACCAAAATGGGCTGTCCGGGTTATTTCTGCTTGATGGGAAACAGCACCTTTAATGTGAACTGGTTCTCCTGGGTGGTGATCTCTGCCGTGCCGCCGTATTTTTCGGCGGTGTCGTAGATGCTCTTTAGACCGTAGCCGTGGTAGCGGGCGTCAGTCTTAGTGGTCTTGGGCAGCGTTCCGTCCGCTTGGAAAGCACCGTCGTAGGTGTTTTCGACCCGGATCCACAAAAAGCTTTTTTGCCGTGCCACCACCAGATGGATCAGCCGCTGCTCGCTGTCGGGCAGCTTTTCTACACTCTCGATGGCGTTGTCCAGCGCATTGCCGAACAGCGAACACAGGTCCATCGTATCCATAAAATCCAGCGCCGCACCGTCTGCCACGCTGGTCAGCGTGATGCCGTGCTGCTGGCAGTACAGGCTTTTGCTGGTCAGGATCGTGTCCAACACCTCGTTGCCGGTCTTGTTCTGCGCCTCATAGCTGCGGATCTCCTGCTCCATCGCGTCGAGGTAGTGGGCTTTTTCCTCTGAGGTCTCGCTGCGCAGCACAGCGATCTGGTGCTTGAGGTCGTGATATTTTTTATTGATAAGGTCAATGCTGTCCTGCGCCGAGCGGTACTGTGCGTACTGCGCCTGCAAAACGTTTTGCAGGGCGTCGCGCTCCTTTTTGCGGCGGTACTCCACCAGCTGCATATGGTGCGCAAACAGAATGGCCATGCCGCCCAGGTCTACCAGCGTGCGGATGTTGTAAATTTCCGCCGTCATTTTGCCGGAAAACGGCGTGTCCGGGCTGACATAGCTCAGGTTGCTGGCGGCATAGACCGCCACACCGATGAACAGCGTGCTGAGGAATTCCTTTTTGTGGACGTGCAGAGGCGAGGCAATATCGTTATAATTGCGTTCCAGCGCGAACACCGCGCCATACACTGCGGCATAGTCGACTGCCAAAATGCACACGCGCACACCCGCGCCCGGCGTGCCCTGCCGCCCGGCCATATAGTAGTAGAGCTGCCATTCCAGCGAGGCGGCCAGTTCCCCCAAAATAAACGCGCGGACGCAGTAATACCCCGCGCTCCGGGCGGGCACGTCGGCCTGCATTCGGATGTACAGATACATGATCAAGATGGATACCGCAATGCAGGGCAGAAACCAGAATTGCGGCACCTGTCCCGTTGCCTGCATAAAGACGCCGAGCAGCAGCAAAAACACCGCGTGGATCGTATACCGCCGCCAGCCTGCTGTACGCTTGGGCAGGAAGAACAAATATAAAAGGCAGGCCAGCCAGTCCGCCAGCGCGGTATACAGGCGGGGAATGTTGCCCAGAACTTCCGATTGCATCAGATAGTTTCCCCCATGTAGTGGTTGAGCGCCGCCAAAAATGCCTTGCGCTTGGCGCGGCTGATCTGCACCCGATCACCGTTGACGATGGCGTCCTCGTCCTGGATGCCGTCCACGTGCTCCAGATTGACAAGGTACGCCTTGCTGCTGCGGAAGAAATTCTCCGGCGGCAGCTTCTGCTCCACATCGCGCATGGAGCCGGTGGAATGCACCTCGCCCTGCTTGGTGTGGAACAGCAGGTCGTGGTCGCAAATTTCTACATAATAAATGTCGGAGACATCGAGCTTCTGCACACCGCCCGCGCAGGGCACCGTGAGGAAATGCTTCTGGCGGCGCCCCAGCAGCTCCCGCACATGGTTCATCCGCTGGCAGAAAGCGTAATAACTCAGCGGCTTTAAAATATAGTCCAGCGCCTGCACCGCATACCCCTTGATGGCATACTGCGGCGAGTTGGTGATGAAGATGATAAGCACCTCCGGGTCGGCGCGGCGGATCTCCTCGGCTGCTGACATACCATCCAGGAAGGTCATCTCGATGTCCATCAAAATCAGGTCATAGCCGCCCTTATAGCCCAGCGCGACCTCGTCGCCATCCGAAAAATGCGTGATTTGAAAATGGCAGTTTTTCTCCTGCTGGTATTTTTCCAGATACGAGTCCAGCACTGCCCGATCCTGCGCGCTGTCCTCGACTACTGCGATGTAGTTCACGAAAATTCTCCTTTTGAGAGCAAATGAATGCGTTTATGTGCCGACTGCTATGCCGCTTGCCTTTCATGGCTATAGGCTCTATCTGATAAGTATTATACAGATTCTTTTCCGAATTTTCAATAAATCATGGTTCTGCTTACCCGCCTTGATTGCCCACGCTTTGGGCTGGAAGATGTTTTACATCGCATAGCGTTTGATTACCCACAAACGCATTTCCGGGGTGCCCCATCGAGGAATGCGGACACCCGTCTCACAGGGTTTTCACGCAGGGAAAGCCCGCACAAATAACTAAGGCAGCACCGCATAATTCCCGCCTTACGGCTCAAGCACCGCTCCGGCGGCTGCGGCACTTAGAATTATGCGGTATTGCCCCGGAACCAGAAAAGCCCCGGCCTTTTCTGGCCGAGGCTTGATGGTTGCGGAGCAGAATGTGATCTGTTCGCTTCCGCTGACAGGGAGGGCAATCCGCTTAGGGTTCCACCCGCACCGTCAGGCGGGAGGCGTGCAGCCCACCGTGGTATACCCGGTTATGGGCCACCACGGTCCGGGCGGAAGCAAAACCTTCCCGGGTGTTGCTGTTGGGGAAGATGAAATTCTTGGCGCTAGAGGTGACAGTCACCCGGATGCGGTGGCCTTTCCGGAAGCAATTGGACAACTTGGTAGTGCGGATCTTCAGGCAGACGATCTCGCCTTCCTGCAAAAACTCCGACCGGGCAAAGCCATTACGGTATCGGGCGCTGAGCAGGCCATCCGCCAGCTTGATGGACCGGCCATTCTCATCCACGTCGGTAACACGCACCACAAAGTCGGTATCCGGCGCATCAGAAGAAATATACAACTCCGCCGTCATATCACCGGTCAGGACCAGGTCTTCCTTCAGCACAGGGGAGGTGTAGCACAGCAGGTCCTGACGCAGTTCTTCCCGGGTGTAGTCCTCCGGCACTTCGATCTCGTTCTCCGACATATCGATGATGTGCTGGGACGGATTTTCGGGGTCATAGGCGTAACCGTCGCAGTTCTCCCGCTCCGGCTTGGCAAAAGCCAGCCGCCCGTCTCCGGCAGAGGTGTTGGCATGGCCGTCACTATCCAGATACAGGTGGGTGACCCGGG
>OGYR01000172.1_pt1 | contig 57287 bp, 50 predicted proteins | sample 1576661 | NCBI WGS metagenome assembly OGYR01 (sample SAMEA3541490, study PRJEB24748) | human gut metagenome | biome: human gut; feature: human-associated habitat; material: faeces | place: China | collected 2012
CACGGATGCCAGCTGCGGCATGGTTAGAAATACCGGATTTTGCGGTCAGAATTTGCCGCCGCATGTTTATCTGGAACTTTTAAGTGTCTATTTCTGATAATATTACTTATCAACGCAAAACACGGTATGCTTATTGCGACAATTCCTTTTTATCCATTTATCACCGGCGAAACGACCGGCTTTCCGTCGCGATCCAGAAGCGGCGTCATTCCTCCCGCATATCCGCTTGCGTGAAACACATAATTCACGCCAGTTTCCTTGTCCACCCAGATTTCCGTGGTCGTCATCGTTCCCTGTGAATAAATCTTTTCAAATCTCTGATCCTTTGCCATTTTTCTTCCTCCTTAAATTGGTTGTGTATGACTTCCTGATTTCTATCATACACATCTGTTACATTTTTACAACTTTTTCCTTGCGGGTGATGCGGAATGTTGTCTCCACCATCGTAATCATCAGGACAACAAACCCCAGCAAATAGACCGGCAGGATGGAAAAAGATACCGCATTGCCGATGAGTCCGAACAGCGGTGGAATAAACGTCGAACCGACGTAAGCGCTTGCCATCTGGATTCCAATAATCGCTCCCGAATTTTCCGCCCCGAAATTATATGGTGTGGAATGGATAATACACGGGTAAATAGGCGCACACCCCAGACCTATCACAAGAAAAGCTGCAAACGCGACCGTATAAGACTCCACCGGAAGGCACAGAATAAAAATCCCGCAGACAAGAATCCCTGTTCCCAGCAAAATCATTTTACGGTCGCCAAGCCGATCGGTAATGATTCCACTGATGAATCTTCCGGCAGTAATACCTATATAGAACAGCGCGGCAAAACCGGCCGCACGGTCTGCGGCAATCCCTTTTACCTCAACAAAATAGGTACTTGCCCACTGCATAGTCGTAGCTTCGGCGGCACAGTAAGCGAAAAATCCAAGCAAAAGAAACGGAACCCCTTTGATCTTAAGCGCACCGGCCAGACCTACACTTTTTCCGCCCTCCCGGGACGTGCTCTGATTCACCTTCCATACCGGCAGGGTAACAAGCAGAAGCAGTGCAATGCCAAGCTGTATCAGCCCAACCATGCGATAACCGCTGTTCCATGTCCTGTTTGCCAATGCATAGCTCATAATGAACGGACTGACGATGGTACCGACGCCCCAGAAGCAATGCAGCCAGCTCATATGCTTCGCTTTATAATGAAGCGCGATATAGTTGTTAAGCGCTGCGTCAATGGCTCCCGCGCCCAGCCCGTAAGGAACAGCAAAAACAATCAGCATCCAGAACCGGCTAGAAAAGGAAAAGCCGAACAGCGCAATGACCGTAAGAAAAACACTGGCAACAGTTACGATTCTCGTGCCGAATTTTCTGGTCAGCTTATCAGAAAGAAGACTCGAGATAATTGTTCCGCCAGAGATAACCATAGATACGATGCCCATATAGGACACCGGCACGCCGAGTTCGGTATGCATCACCGGCCAGCCGGATCCCAGAAGTGAATCCGGTAAGCCAAGGCTGATAAAAGCGATATAAATTAAGATTAGCAAAAATATGTACATATTCTAATTACCCTCTCATAATATTGACAAAATATGATCCAGCTGGGAATCAATATAGTTCAATGACTTAGAACCTCCTGCAAGTTTTTACATTTCCAACGCTTTTACCACGCCCTTAAACTCATAAAACAGATCAATATACTCTTTCACAATTGTGTTACAATATGTTTTCACAATCTCACTATCGTAATCATGTGCGAGTTCATTTCTTACTTTGAGCATGTCCATCCATGCATCATCCGAAATCAGCTTCGCTTTGAATGCTTCACGCAGAACATCCCTTGGAGAACCGGTAACGAACCCTGTTATTACATAATACTGTACCAATATGTCCTTCATTACCTTCCACGATAAATCAAAAGTAATACTAAATTTTGCACCGGTTCCGCTTAATACAAAGGAATCCGTAAGATCTCTTTCCCTGGCCTCCGCCAAAGCATCCAGTGAATTGCAAAATGATTGAAACCGTCTGTCAAATTTCGCGTCCATATTGTTTTATATCCTCCATCAATAAACCATTCCTGCAGGTATCCATATTTAATAAATCAACACTGTACAATGTCGGTAATTCTTCGACTTTTTCAACCAGCTCATCAAAATTCTCTACGCCGGACACGGCAATATCTATGTCGCTGCGTTCCCCCGCTGTTCCTTTTGCCCTTGATCCATATAAAATCACTTTTTTTGCGTCATACTCTCTACAGAGATCCACAACCCGGCTTATCACTTCATCTGCTTTCATATATCCCCCTCTTCTTTCAGCTGTGTCTCTTACTCTATCTGCGTTTGTTGCCATTTTCGTCAAACGTGCGCTTCAACGCTTTTTCCACAAGAATAACAGAACCAATCAGAGCCAAAACCTGAACCGCTTCGATGACAAGCGTTACTGTCCCTACTACATCTTCACCCGATTTTGCAAACGGAATTTGAACGAGAACCGTCGGCACCAGCAATATGATGCCTGATTTGATCCATAACTTCCCGCAATAATCATGCGCAAACGCCCAGGTATCCTTATTCTTTTCGGACATGGCAGTTCTGTAGCCGATCAGCCCGTTTATCTCTTTGGGAGGATTTTTGTACATACAGTAACCCGCTATCACCATAATAGAAGGCATCAATAGATTACATAAAAACATCGCTATAAAAAATCCCATATTTTCCTCCTGTCTCCCGGATTACAGTATCTTTTCCATGCCGATCTTCTGCGGCATCAGCCCACACTTTTCATAAAACTTCCGCGCGTTTTCATTGCATGCCCACACATTGAGCGTGACATTGTAACAGCCGGAGGTCTTTGCATAGGCTCTTGATGTCCGTCAAAATATTGTCGTTGATGTGCTGCTGAAAAACGCAGAATGCATAACCTAAGATATTGCCCTCTCCATTATCCGCAACAAAAACCGGGCGTGTGCGATCCTCTAAGATTTCCTTTAATTCGTCTTCATTATATTTTCTGGCGTTTGCCTTGAATAAATCCGTCGTCCATTATGATGAACGGTCAAAACCTGTGATAAAAGATTATCTATTCCCGGAATGTCCTGTGTCCTTGCATATCTGATCTGCATAAAAGTGCTCCTTTCACGCTTCGTGTAACATTATATCGTATGTGCATTACGCTCCGGCAAAAGCACGGTAAGCCTTTGGCTTCCCGTGCTCGCGGGCGCGTTCACATGGCGCGTATCCGTCTGCCGCATGCAAGCATGCGCAACCGTCTCTGTGCCATGCTCACTTTTGCCTTCGCGTACATTATATCATATTTTTTTCATATTCACTCTTTACATTTCTGTTATCCTTCCGCAACTATCCCATTTATATCTTCACGCAAAGATGTTGACTTATCAACATCTTTGCGCTATAATCCGAGATATTGATTTATCAACATCTCACAAAGGAGCGCCCATGGATCATCGTTTTGAAACCTTTTCACTCTCCATCCTGGAGTTGAACCGGTACTTACAGAAAATCAAAGAGCTGGAAATGAAGCAGTTCGGGCTGAAGGCCAGTCACACCATGTGTCTCTATTACCTTGGACAACACCCGGAGGGGCTGACCGCAACGCAGCTCACAGAACTCTGCAAGGAAGACAAAGCTGCCGTCTCCCGCTGTCTCTCACAGCTTAGCAACCGGCAGCTCGTCGTCTGCGAGCAGCCGGCAGATCACAAGCGGTCCTACCGCTCGCGCTACATGCTTACCGTTCAGGGGCGCTCCGTTGTAAGCGGCATCCAGACACGCATCAAAGAAGCGCTCTCCTACGGCGGGCGCGGGCTGACGGAGGAAAGGCGCCGGGATTTCTATGGCACTCTTGCAATCATCAGTGAAAACCTGTCTGACTATCTGACCGAACAGGGTCAGCAAAAATAAAAATATATGGAGAATCTTATGGAAAAAATCAGAATTATCACAGACTCAGCATCCGATCTCTCTGCTTCTACCAGAGAAGACCTCACTATTCTGCCGCTTGCGATACGCTTCGGCGATACGGAATACCTCGACGGCGTCACAATCAGTCATCACGAATTCTACGAAAAGCTGATTGAGAGCGACACTCTGCCCACGACCAGTCTGGTATCCCCCGCCGCTTTTGAAGAGACATATGCCAGGTCGGTGGCGGACGGGGAGACCGTCATTGCAATCACGATCTCTAGCCGTCTCTCCGGCACTTACCAGAGTGCCACGATCGCGGCAGAAGATTTTGCAGGAAAAGTTTTTGTCATCGACAGCTATAACGCCACCATCGGCGAGGGCATTCTGGTCAAGTATGCGCTTCTGTTAAAAGATCAGGGATTATCAGCCAAAGAAATTGTCGGAATCTTAGAAGCCTCCAAGGAGCAGATCCACACTCTCGGTGTCCTGGATACGCTGGAATATTTGAAAAAAGGCGGCCGCATCTCCGCCGCCACCGCATTTCTCGGCGGCGCCATGGCGATCAAGCCGGTCGTTGCCGTATCGGAAGGTGAGATCATCATGCTCGGCAAGGCGCGTGGCTCCAAAAACGGGAATAATTTTCTCATGAAGGAAATAGAAAAGGCAGACGGAATCGATTTTACCCGACCCTTCTGCCTCGGTTACACCGGACTCAGCGATGAGATGCTGCAAAAATATATCAAAGACAGCGAAGCACTCTGGAGCGGACACACGGACCAGCTCCCGGTCTGCTCCCTCGGTGCGACGATCGGAACCCATGTCGGTCCCGGCGCCATCGCCGTCGCATTTTTCTCACCGCAGTCTTAATTCTGTCCGTTCTGCCAGCTCACCTGACCTTCCTCGATCATCGGATAGCAGGTGAGCGTTGTTCCGTCGAGATCTTCCGCATGCATGTCCACGCCCATGATCCGGTGATTGTCATAGGTCGTGTAATAGTAGATTCCTCTGGTCGCATTACAGCAGGACGTATAAATCGTAATCTCGTATTTTCCTTCCGCCACTTCACAGCAGCCTCTCTGCTGATCCACCGACCCTAAAATATGGAAAAACTGGCTGACGCTCTCCGCCTCCGAATCGCCGGAAACGGCATTCATCCTCGTGAACGCCACACGCGCAAAACGGGACGCGGAAGAGAGATCTCCCGGAAGTCCCAACGCACCCATTCCGCGGCTGTAAGTGTTAAGCGGAACATCTTTTGCGAAAGAATTCTCCGGCTGCTTCGGGGAAAGCCCGATATAGTTGTTGAGCATAAACATCTGCTGTGCAAACGGTGGATTGTTCGTAAGAACGCCCACTGGATTCTCGTAGACGTGCAGACCATCCGCCACCGACTCCACCGTGATTGCCTCATTTTCGTCTGCGATGATCCAGTGCAGCTGTGACGCCGGGAACTGCTCGGCGAACGGGGTTCCGACCAGATTTATTTTTGCAAGGAGCGCCCGCACCTCATCCATCGTCGCGCATTGGCGGAGCACCCACGGGATGAACTCAAATGAAGCCACATTCTCTTTTCCCTCAGTCACCTCTGCGTAGACGGCATTTCCAACGAAGTTCAGTCCTGCCATGCCAATTCCCTTCTCGTTGATGGCATCGTAATACAACGGATAATCCCCCGCCACATGTGCCATGCCGATGATCGCATAATACTCCTCTGTCGGTCCCATATGCCGGAAGTTAAATTCATAATTCCGCGGTGTGATGACGATCTCCTCACCGTAGGAAAATTCATAATCCAGTGTTCTTCCAAAATAGAAATCCTTCGTCCGATAGGTTGCTGCTGTACACATAATCGCTTCTCCCTCTCTAAAATAGAAATTGTGATATACCACCTTTTTGTCATAAGAGACAGCATATCACAAAACAGATGTAACATCAATGCATAGTGTGCACCGAAACATTTCTTTTCAAACATACCGCCGACCGTTTTCGCATGTCAGCGGATATGATATTTTTCACCGGATATCTTTTACTGAATTCCCGTCGTTGATGCTGACCGGAAAACGGTAGGAATAATTCTTGTTCTGCCAGTCCGGATCATCCATCATGCGCAGCAGATTTTTCCCGGTAATCCTGCCTAGATTGTACTTCGGGTGAACCACCGACAGCACCTTGACCCTCGCATCCTGCTGCAGCTCCTCATCGTCAAAGGACACCAGCGATACATCTTCCGGCACGTGCAGTCCACGTTCCTCAAGAAACTCCATGTAATAGCCGGCGACCTCATCGTTGTATACAATCATCGCCGTGCAGTCTTTCGTGCGGCGGTACATCCGGAGAAGTCCCTTTTTGCTGAGTTTCTCCTCCATATCCTTCGTGGAGTACCAGCGGATCCAGTCGTCGTCAAACTTTACCCCGTAATCCGACAGACATTCCACAAACCCTTTATAGCGCTCGATTCCCTGCATATCATCATACTTGAAAATTCCCGCGATCCTGCGGTGTCCGTTCTGAATCAGAATTTCGGTCAGCTTGTAGGCGGCGCGGGCGTCCGACATCTCCACACTGTCAAAACGCTGATTGGAATAATGATTGTGAATAAACAGCGTCGGAATGTTCCGCTTCCGGATCTCCTCGTAGAGACGGATATTCGGATTCGGGAAAAAGGAGCGTGTTCCTTCAATAATAAATCCTGCCACATTGCCGTTGAGCAGACCTTCCAGATAAAGCGCCTCATCGTTCAGCCGGTTCTTTGTGACGGCTACATCGATGTCATATCCGGCTTCCTTCATAACAGAATCGATTCCATCATAAACGCGGGGGAACAGATAGTCAGAAAAATAGCTTAAAATCAAGCCGATGCGCGGTCTCTCTCCGTTTCTCAAGTTGCCTTCATACGATACATATGTGCCGCTCCCCTTGACTCTCTTGATCAGACCCTCTGCTTCAAGCTGATTTAGCGCAGTGCGCACCGTCTGTCTGGAATACCCGAACTTTTTCTGCAGAATGTTCTCCGACGGAAATTTGTCCTCATTCTGAATCACTCCGCTCGTGATTAAAGTTCTGCCCCAGTTGTACAATTTCTCATATTTTAACAGACTCTGCTCACCGATTTTTTCTGACATTTCTGTTCCCCCGCTTCCTGTTGCAACTCTGCTGTCCGATTGTCTCTCCACGCCCCTGCGGTGTTACTTGATTACCTGCAATGACTGGCGATCCGCAAATACTGCCACGAATATCAGGAATACGACACCCTGAATCAACTGCATCATCTGTGTCGTGAATCCCATCATGGTCAGTCCGCTGCTGAGCACGATGTAGAGCAGTGACCCTACGATGATATTCTCAAACCGGACTTTTGCTCCGCCGGAGATCGGCATACCGCCGAGTACCAGTGCAATGAGGATCTGTGTCTCCAACTGGTTACCGCCGGAAGATGTTACCGATCCGACTTTGATGACGTTGATAAATGCCGCAAATCCGGTGATCGCTCCTGCCAGAACGTAGATCAAAAACTTCATGCGGTCGGTGCGGATACCCGAAAACATTGCCGCTTTTTCTCCTGCTCCGATTGCCTTTAAATAGGTTCCGAACTTCGTGAAGCGGAATGCGATGAATCCGATTACCACCACAATAATCGTGAGCGTCATTTTAAGCGCTGTGCTGTCGTAGTTAATGAGCTTTGCGGAACCTGCCACGGGTGCATTGGTGGTCAGATATTTGATAAATCCACGGAATAAGAACATGGTACAGATCGTAACGATAAACGACTTGATCTTGCGGTATACATAAAAGTAACCGTTCAATGCTCCGATCGCCGCGCCTGCCGCGATTCCTCCCACGATTGCTAACGGAATGCTGATCTTGGAAAGCATACACACAACGATGGATGCAATTCCCAAAATCGATCCCTGTGAGAAATCGAGACCGCCCATTGTCATAATAAAGAAAACGCCTGTTGCCGCTATCATCGTCACATATACCTGGGAAAGTACCAGTGACAGATTTCCAACCATTCTGAAATTCGTCAGTACATTGAACAGAAGGAAGATCACGACCAGTCCCACCACCGGCAGAAGTGAACGAATCAACGACATCTTGGATAATTTTTTGAGCTGCTGCTCTTTTTGTTCTGTGTTCGTCTTTGCTTGATTCTCCATGACTGCCTCCTTATACCATCATCGTAATCAGACTGTTCTCATTAAGATCCTGATTACGCTCCAGTTCGCCGTTGATCTTGCCATCTTTCATAATAATGATACGGTCGCACATACCGATCAGCTCCATCAGCTCCTCCGAGATCATGATGATGGATTTGCCCTCTTTTCTCATCTGGTTCATGAGCTGGTAGATGTCCTGCTTTACCTTGATATCAATGCCTCGCGTCGGGCTGTCTAAGACGATGATGTCCGAATCCTTACCGATCCAGCGCGCCAGTACCACCTTCTGCTTGTTACCGCCGGAGAGATCCGACACGAACTGATCCGTATTGACCATCTTTACCGACATCTGCTTGGCATATTTGTTTGCAAATTTCTTTTTTTTCTTATCGCTGATGAAATGTGCCTTGTTCGACAGTTCATCCAGGGACGGCAGGCAGATATTGTCGCCGATGCTCTGGTTCATGACCACGGACTCGTTGTCACGATCCTTGGACGTGTAAGCAATGCTGTGCTTGATTGCTGTCGGAATATCGTTGATCTGTGTTCCGTCCGCCAGCGTCACCGTGCCCTCTCTGTCGTAGGATGCGCCGAAAATCGCTTTTCCGACCTCGTGCATTCCGGATTCGGACAATCCGCCGAAACCAAGCATCTCACCTTTGTGAAGATCAAAGCTGATATCGCTGATGATGCCCGGCACCGTCACGTTTTTCACGGAAAGCACAACCTCATCCGAGACTTTCTCTCCGTAATCGGCACGATAGTAATCACCGGTCACCTCACGTCCAACCATCAGACGCTTGAGATCATCCTCGGTCACATCCGCACTCTTTACGGTATCAATGTAGATGCCGTCGCGCAGGATCGTGATGGTATCGGATTTCTCCAGAACCTCCGGCAGGTCATGTGAAATGAAAATTACGGAGTTTCCGCTGTTGCGGATACGATCCATGTGCTTGTAGAGTTCATCGCGTCCCTCCTGGGACAGTGCGGTCGTCGTCTCGTCCACGACAACGATCTTCGGATCGAAGTATGTCGCTTTTACGATCTCTACCAGCTTGCGGTCCTCGAAATTATAATTATCGATGATGTCGGATGCCTTGATCCGGTCAAATCCGTATTTCTTAAGTAATTCCGTTGCCTTGCGGTTCATGGCTTTGGTATTTTTGATTCCGAAATGTACGAACTGTTCCTCGTGTCCCAGGAAAATATTTTCCGCGACCGTAAGTCCGGACAAGGTTCCCAGCTCCTGTACGATAATGGAAACGCCCTCATTGTTCGCTTCCACCTGATTCTTTGGATGAATCTCTTTTCCGTCGAGAATAAAGGTTCCGCTTCCGATGCTGTAAATACCGGTCAGCATGTTGGTCAGCGTTGATTTTCCGGAACCGTTCTCCCCGATCAGCGCGTGAACCTCTCCCTTGTTGACATTAAAGGAAACATTCTGTACTGCCTTCGTAATACCGAAGGACTTGCAAAGATTTTTTACCTGTAATCTGACTTCACTCATTGCATTCTCCTCCTCGATTACTTGACAATTTCACCTTTTGTGACTTTGGTGGTCACGGTGATGATGATAAGCAGTGCCAGACCTGTGATGACGTCCTGAATCGCGGTCGGGGCGCCAAGTGCGATGAATCCGAAGAAAATGATGTTGATGACGAACTCACCGATCACAATCGCCTGCAGCGGCATACCGTATTTCTTGAACGCCAGTCCGAAGAAGCATCCCATCGTCGGTACGAAGTTACGACTCATGGACGCCATACCGGTTACCGCCACCATGGAGGAACCGTAGCTGATGGTTAAGATCGCCATAACTCCCAGGAACGCGCCGCTTAACACAAATGCAAGCACCTTGTATTTATTGACATTGATACCCATGTTCTTGGCAACGAACTCGTTGCTTCCGATTGCATAGGTGTAAGTTCCGATTTTCGTATAATTCAAAAAGATATATGCTACAATGCACGCAACAATCGCCAGGATAATATCCCACGGCATCTGACCGAATGCGCGCAGATTTGACGGAAGCGTCTGCTCCACGCCGCCTGCGATATAGTTCGCAAGTGACTCATAAATCAATGCGAGACCCGTTGTAACAATCATCGACGGAATTCTCAATTTTACATAAAACAGACCGTTTAACAGACCGACGATCGTGCCGGTGAGCACACAGCCCAAGATCAGTCCGAGGTACCCCATGTTAAACCGGGTGGCAAACACGCATCCCACGATTGCAGAAAGCATGATGTTGGCACCAATGGAGAAGTCGAACATTCCCATAACCATGACGAAATAGAATCCGACCGCACCCACAGTTGCAATCAGGCTGGCCTGAAAGTAGTTGAGCATATTGGCCGGCGAGCCAAAATTATGCGGTGTCAGTATTTTAAAGATTACCCAGGAAACCACAACCAGCGACAGAAGAATCAGATAGCCCTTTGCGCTTCCCGACAGCTTTTTTGAACCCATATTATCTACCTCTTTTTCTTACTCGAATCAACGGATGTCACGCTGTGTGAGCCATCCTTTCATACAAAAGGCCGGTATCGCCACGCGACACCGACCTTTTGAAGTAACGCTCAGTCTTTGGAACTAATTCCCTGCACGTGATGCTGCATCTTCAATAGAAATATTCTTTGCTGCTTCTTTCAGAGCGCTTAAGTCAAGATTGGACATCTCAACAAGCTCATCGGATGTGTACGGAAGCTGGTCTACGAAATACTTCTCATATGCCTGATAGTCTTCTGCAGAGGATACATACAGGTACGGGAAGGAAACGTCCTCGAAGTTGCCTGCAAATCCTGTGTAGTTGCCCTTTATTGCGTTGTAAACCATCATGAATGCAATTAACGGATCACAGTAATGTCCGCCAGACTCACCAGCCATGGAACCGTTCTCCAGTCTGTCTCCAAGATCCGGAAGGAAATCTGTAGATACGATATCGATATCCTGGGTCTTGCCTGCACGCTCTACTGCTGCGATTGCACCCTGAAGAGGATCACCGCCGCCGCCTGCCGGGATGAGTGCATCCAGGTTCGGATCTGCTGCCATAAGAGCCTCTGCTGCCTTGGAACCACCTTCGGAAGTTGTACCTGCGTACTGCGGCTCAGAAAGCTGTGCCTGATCATCCGGATGTGCCTCGTTCCACTTGTCAACGCCTGCTTTGTAGCCTTCCCATCTTCCAAGCCAGGTTGCATCTCCCTGCTCCCAGCCGATCAGACCGATGTCACGGTCACCTTTATCAAGAAGGATGTTTACAAGAGCTTCACCGTTTGCCGGTTCATCCTCATGTACTGCTCCGATGTAATAAGCAGAATCTTTTGCTGCCTGATAAATGTCTGCGCTGTTCGTCTCGCTGATAATACGGAAGAACTGTGCCAGATATACGCCGTTGTCGTTACATGTCTTAATTGCGGATGTCATCTCTGTATCGGATGAGTTACAAATGATAATACCCTGGCATCCTGCTGCTACCAGCTGCTCCACAGATGCTGTAACCTTCTCGGATACGTGACCCTGATCCACGTACTGAACCTCCACCCCAAGAGCATCAGCCGCTGCATCAAGAATCAACTTACACTGGGAACCGAGAACATCGGTGGATGACCAGATGGAAACTCCGATCTTAATCTTGGAGTTGTCTGTCACTGCCGGTGTTGCCGCTGCCTCCGTACCGGATGAAGACGCTGCCGAGTTTGAACTACTCGCCGTCTCGGAACCCGATCCACAGGCCGCCATACCCACAACCATGGTCGCTGCCAGCGCGGCAGCTGTCACCTTCTTGAAAATTGTTTTCAATTTCATGCTTTTTCCTCCCTATACATTTTATTTGGGTTGTGTAAAAACCTTTTGTGATTTTATTATAGATACTCCCTGCTTTTTCCTCAAGAAAATACAACCAAGTTTTTTCTAAAAGTTGTATGGTTTTGCGTGTGTTTTGTCATACTTTTTTGCAATTATTTTGTATCTATTGTGCGTTTTACCATATATCACGCCATATTTCCACTGTTTTATCCGGCGGTTTTGTACCTTATTTCCACTTCCGCCACAATGTTTGTCTACTTTCTATTACAGTTACAATACAACTTTCTCCTGTATGGCACTTGTACTTTTTGAGTACCAAAAAAGGACAACACCGGATTTTTTGCTCCGATGATGTCCTTTTTCTTATGCCTTGACTGCCCAGCGCATTTTGGTGGAACGCGCCCTTCCGTTTGCAGCGCACTCCTGCGCCGACGGACGGATGACGTCCTTCGCATAGTCGCTGTAAATCCCACTCTTATATCCCTCTTTGAGCGCCTGCTTCACAAGCTTGTCCTCTCCCGAGTGGAAGGTGAGAATTGCCACGCGCCCGCCCGGTCTTAATGCTCCCGGAAGCTTTTCCATGAATTCATACAGCACCTCAAACTCCTGGTTCACATCGATGCGCAGCGCCTGGAATGTACGCTGGCAGGTCTTTTTGATCGTGTCCTTTTTCTCCTTCTCCGGCAGAAAATCCAGCGTATCCTCGATCACCCTGCGCAGCTTTGTCGTCGTGTCGATGCGGCTGCCCCTGCGGATCTCGTCCGTGATCGCTTTTGCCAGCTCCTCACAGTACGGCTCGTCGGAGTTCTCATAGAGCATCCCGGCAAGTTCCTCCCGCGTGATCGTATCCAGCCGCTCCGCCGCGCTGATCCCCGTCTCCTGATTGAGCCTGAGATCCAGCGGTCCATCCACCTTAAACGAGAAGCCGCGCTTCGGATTGTCGATCTGCATGGACGACACGCCAAGATCCGCCAGAATAAAGTCGAAGCCGCCGACCTCTTTTGCGATCTCATCGATCGTGCAGAAATTCTGAAGGCGCACCGTCAAAAGATCCTCCCCGAATCCCAGATCCTCCAGACGCTTTTTCGTCTTGGCGGACTCCTCCGGGTCCACATCGGTCGCCCAGATATGTCCCTGTCCTTTCAGACATTCCAACATAGCGCGCGTGTGTCCGCCGTAGCCGAGCGTCGCATCGAATCCCTGCTCTCCAGGCACAATCTGCAAAAAGTCCAGAATTTCTTTTACCATAATCGAGATATGCATTCCCGCCGGCGTATTTCCCTTTCGGATCACATGCTCGATCGTGTCCTGATACTTCTCCGGCTGCAGTTCCTTGTATTTTTCCTCAAACTTCTTCGGATATTTTCCCTTGTAACGCACCCGCCGCTTGTGCGGTGTCTGTGTCTCCTGTTCCATCCTTCTCTCCTACTCCCAGTCTTTTACCAGTTCTGTATTGTACTCCGACTGAATATTTTCGACGGCTTCTCCCGCCGCCCTCCGGTAAAAATAGATCCTGTCGTCATCGCTGTCATTTTTCCAGAATTGATATCCATAGATGTAGCTTTCAAAAATCTCCTCAAAGCTTCCATATTCCTTCTGCAGTCTCTGCGCAATCGGCAGACACTGGTCGAGGCACTCCTCGAGGCTGATGTAGCCGCACTGATAGCACAGTCCCGTGATGCGCATAATACGGACATAATCCCAGGCATCCACACCGCGCGTGTCCAGATGTCCGTACGCATCATAGCATACCCATGTCCGGCACTGCTCATCCTCCGGGATCTCACTGATGCTTATAATATCGACATAACCATTCTCGTCCATCGACAGATACCCTTTTTTCAGATAGGTTTCAAACGCATGGCGGTAGGACGCTCTGGTTCCTTTTTTCAGCATCTGGCTGATCGTGCGGGTCGCCGTTGCCCGGCTCGTAATGCCCCACCAGTCAGACAGATATTCCTTCACCTGCTCCTGATCCCAGTCATTTAGTGAGTGACCGCCCAGTTCTCCATATTCCCCGCTCTCAAACGGAACGTAGATCGCGTAGGCGTCTATGATCCATCGCACGGTCGGATTGTCCCGCACATCCTCAAACGTCAGATCCGACTCTACCTTTTTGGAATCATAAGACATCAAAAGGCTGTCGGCATCCTGATTGTACGCCACGTAATGGGTTCCCCCATACGCGAACACCAGAGCGATCACGGCCGCGGCCACTGCCGTTCCTGCAATCATACTGCGCAATTTCAGGCGGATCTCCGGTGCGCCGTCTTTTTCTGAAAACGCATACGGAAAACGTTCTACGTCAAACCAGATGTCTGCCTCTCCGCCTGCCATATCCTGCGCGTTTGCGGCATTCGCCGGCCGCACCGGATACATGGCACGCACCTCGCACTTTCGCCCCAGTTCATCGACAAACTCATACAGGTAATAGCTGTTCGCGCCGTTTTTTCCGGTTGTTATGACGCGGGCAATTCTGGCATGATAACGCTTTGCCTGCGCTTTTGCTTTCTTCAGATAGCAGTACTCCATCACCTTGCTCAAAAGGGCGAGCAATGTCATATAAAGCCCCGCCTCTCCCATCAGAAGCATCGTGCGCGCAGTGTCATGGGACGTATTAAACCGGTACGCAATCGCGTACAAAAATATGATTCCCCCCAATGCAAGTGCCGCAAGCGGAATTGCCTGCAGGCGGCTGTAACGCCGGTACGCCTCCGACAGGTGCCACTCCGCCATCCAGACCCGCTCTTCCGGTTCTTCCACCTCCGCCGGACCGGCGATACCTTCGTCTGCGTATGCTGCGTCATCTGCATACGCTGCATCTTGTGCATATGCCGTCCGGCCCCAGGTCTTGTCTGCGGTGCGCTGTGCGGCACCCACATATGCCCTATTCCTATTCCCCGGCGCGTTGATAATCTGCGTCATGAGAAAATAGCGGAGCGTTTTATCCGCCTTCCGCTGTATCAGCCAGATTCTAAGCCCAAGTACCGCGGCGATCACAGTAAATATCAGCACCAGCTGCAGATCGTCCTGCGGATTTAACGAGGTTAAGCTGTAGCGGAGTCCCGCGAAAATAATCCCCAACAGCGGAAGCAACAGCAGCAGAAGCACAATCTGTGTCACATTGGGCGTACTTTTCGCATTCACCGCATCTTCCTTCACTTCCACGCGGTACGTCTTGCGCGTTCTCCCTTCCTCCCTGCTTTTGAGCCGGATCAGATAACGGTCCGCCGCTTCCGTCTGTACCGTCTGCACCCATTTCCATCCGGGGCTGTCCGGCATATTTACATTCTCATTGTACTGCAGATTTCTGCAGACTGACTTTTTGTCGCTGTGACATAATCCAACCGCCATGTTTCTCTCCTTATCAAGTCATTCCCCGCTTTTCCGGAAATGCCCTGTTTCTTTCGTGTATGTCATCCTAAGATGACCCAGATAAAATTGTAATCGATTGCCGCACATTTTACAACATCCTGGTTTTACTTGTTGTCCTATTGCCTTGTTCCATCCTGATTAAAATTGCATTTTAATGCCTTTTCCGTTGATAAAATAGACCCAATCAAAAAAAGCAGTTGTATTACAGTGATAATAATACTTAGTATTCCCATTGTATTGTCACTTGCTCCATAGAAAGGAATATGTATCAGCAATGTAGGACCCAACAGGCCAGCTCCAGCTTTCCACCAGAGTTTTCCTGCATATTCATGTGCAAATTTCCAAGTATCCATATTTATCATTGACATCCTGGTTCTATATCCCACTACTCCATTGATTTTCTTTGGGCAATGTTTCCACATCATTCTGCCTGCAATTATCATAACCGCTGGAATAATACAATCACATATCAAAATAAACCACCAGAACCACATATTACCACCTCCTATAACTGGAAATTTTCAATGTATCTTCCACCCTCATGCCAACAATTCCTATAAAGGAATCATTTCTTTCTAAGTCCCCAATCACGAAACGTTTCGTTTCTATTCTCATTGATTTTCTTCTCCACCAGTTCCAATTTATCACTGCCATTCTACCATTCCATAAATGCTTATTCAATAACCTATCTGTATTCAAAAATAAATCCCACTGACAACCGTTGGCATTTACAAAATACACTTCCCAACGTTATAATACAGCTATGCATTTATGTATGATTACGGAAGGCGCAACAGACGCCATGAAACGGAGAATCCCATGATAAAACTGATTGCCACCGATGTCGACGGGACACTGGTAAAAGACGGAACGATGCAGATCGATCCCGAATATATGACTGTCATTAAGGAACTTGTCCAGAAAGGAATCATTTTTGCCGTCTGCTCCGGCAGACAGTTCATCAGCGAGCGGAAGCTGTTTGCGCCGATCAAAGATCAGCTGCTCTACATCACGGACGGCGGCACGGTCGTGCGCACCCCGCAGGAGATTCTGATGGTTCACACGATGCCGCGCGACATCTGGAGCAGCATGTGCCGCATGGTGCAGGAACAGATGCCGCACTGTGACTGTTTTGTCGCTACCCCGGACTACTGTCTCGCCGAGGATGCCGGAAGCCGCATGTTCCACTGGCTGCGCGACTCCTACGGCTATGATATCCGGGAAGCTGAGCGCCTAGCCGACATCCCGGAGCAGGACATCATCAAATTCACCGTTTACCACAAATCCGCCTGCGAGGAAATGTGTGCGCCGCTCTTCACCCCGGCATGGAAGGACAAGGCACAGCTTGCCGCCGCCGGCAAAGAGTGGATGGACTGCAATCCGCTTGGTGCAAATAAGGGCACTGCGATCGAGTTCGTGCAGAAGCATTTCGGCATTTCGCCGGAAGAGACCTGCACGTTCGGAGATAACCTGAACGACATCGAGATGCTGCAGAACTCCGGCAGGAGCTACGCGGTCGCCAATGCCAGGGCGGAAGTCATCGCCGCGGCAAAAGATACCTGTGCGCCCTACTGGGAGAATGGAGTCCTCCAGATCTTAAAAACATTTTTATAACGAAAAAGAATCGTGTCCATCCAGCGGCAGATGCGCGGCGTACACGGTTCTTTTTTATTTCTGTAGAAGTCCGCCGCCATATTGGATGCGGTTCCTGTCAATGAATTCTTTGGAACAAAATTTCTATTTTTCTTCATGCATGCCCCGGTCATCCATTTTCCTGTCTCTTTTGGCGTTCGACTGCGCGCCACGGATGTCCGCGGACAACGGACAAAGCGCCGGCTTTCTAGTCTCGCTAGGCAGACCGCTTCACAAAGTTCCGATCAGACCGCGCAATCCGAAACTCGGTGTCTGCCCGCATTCAAAACACGGCGGCAGACACCTCAGACAGTCGTTTGCGCGGTCCGGTTTTGCCCATCGGTCTGCCAAGCGAGACACAAAAGCCGTCGAAAATGTCCGCTTGCCCGCGAACATCCGTGGTGCACTGTCGAACCTCAAAAAGACAGGAATCATCGCCGATGGTCGGGGCATGCGTGTTAGAAAAATGAAAGTTTGCGACAGAATACGTTGGCCGGAACCGCATCCAATATGCCAAGCCTTCCCAACGCACAAAAAAAGAACTGTGTACGCCGCGCATCTGCCGCGGGACGTGACACAGTTCTTTTTCGTTATATTAAATGTTTAACAAATCGCTGAATACCTTCAGGGCACCGTCGGTCTCATGTGCAAGCACGCGCTTTGCCAGAACCTTTCCGAGCTGTACGCCTTCCTGGTCGAAGCTGTTCACATTCCACAGGAAGCCCTGGAACATGATCTTGTTCTCAAAGTGTGCCAGAAGTGCTCCGAGAGACTGTGGGGTTACCTGCTCACCAATGATGATGCTGGATGGACGTCCGCCCTCGAAATTCTTGTTGCGGTTCTCATCGGATTTGCCGCATGCGAATGCCACGATCTGAGCTGCGACATTTGCGCAGAGCTTCTGCTGGCTTGTGCTGTCCTGGATCACAACATCTGTGCCGATCTGGCTGTTCTTAAAGCCGACAAACTGAAGCGGTACGATGTCTGTGCCCTGATGCAGCAGCTGGTAGAACGAATGCTGTCCGTTCGTGCCTGGCTCACCGAAGATCACCGGTCCTGTCGGGTAGTCTACCGGCTCACCGAAACGGTTCACCGACTTACCGTTGGACTCCATGTCAAGCTGCTGTAAATGTGCCGGGAAGCGGCTGAGTGCCTGGGAGTACGGAAGCACTGCCGTAGCCGGATAACCCAGTACGTTGCGCTCGTAAACGCCGATCAGTGCATCGAGCATCTCCGGATTCTTCAATACGTCTTTGTTTGCGGAAAGCTGATCCTCTGCAGCAGCTCCCTCGAGGAACTGTGCGAACACATCCGGTCCGAATGCCAGGGATAATACGGCGCCGCCAACTGCGGAAGTGGATGAGAAACGTCCTCCAATATAGTCATCCATAAAGAATGCCGCAAGGTAATCATCACTCTTCGCTAACGGGGATGTCTCGCTCGTTACAGCGATCATATGCCTGGACGGATCCAGTCCCGCTTTCTTTAACGCATCTTTTACGAAGGACTCGTTCGTCAGAGTCTCCAGTGTTGTACCGGACTTGGATACCAGTACGAAAATGGAATGTGCCACATCGGTGGAATTCAGCACTGCTGCAGCATCATCCGGGTCTACGTTGCTGATGAACTTTGCTTCCATCTTGAACTTGCCGTTTTTCTTCGCCCAGTTCTCAAGTGCCAGATACATCGCACGCGGACCGAGGTCACTACCACCGATACCGATCTGAACAACTGTTGTGAACTTCTCTCCTGCCGCATTGGTGATCTCGCCGGAATGTACCTTATTGGCAAAATCTGCGATTCTCTCCTGCTGCTCTACATAGAAGCTGCGCTTATCCACACCGTCTGCCGTCACAGCATCACCGAGCTGTCCTCGTGTCATGTGATGAAGCACCAGACGCTTCTCACCGGTGTTGATCACCTCACCATTGTAAAGTGCCTCAAACTTCTCCGCAAGCTGTGCTTCCTCAGCCAGCTTTACAAGTGCTGCGAGCACCTTGTCATCGACCTGCTTGGCTGCGTAGTTGTAAGAAAATCCGCCAGCCATCGGCACACTGTAATTCTTCACACGGTCAGCACCGTTCTCTCCGGACATTGCCTCGACAAGATTCACGCGTTCCACTTTGGAAAGCTCCTGAAAAGAAGCAAGGGTATCCAAGTTGTTCCAGGTAACCATAATAGATTCCTCCTATCTATTCTTGCACATATTCTTATTTTATTGATCGTAGTGATTATACTATTAAATGATCTCAAGTTCAAGTAAAACGGCGGAGAGACAACCGCTCTCCGCCGTACAATGATTTATTTTGCTGCAGCCGGATTCAGCTTCTTCGTCCGGATATCCTCCTGTAACATGGCAAGGAAATCTTCCATAGATACCGTTGTCGACTGCTGCTCTCCGTGAAGTCTGTAGCTTACCGTGCGGTCTGCCACTTCGTTCTTACCGAGAACCAGAAGATACGGAACTTTTTCCATCTGTGCCTCTCTGATCCGGTAGCCCAGCTTCTCATTTCTCTCATCGATCTCCACACGGATTCCGTTATCCTCAAGGTATTTGTATACCTCGTGAGAGTATGCATTTAACTCCTCATCCTCATTCTTGACCGGAAGGATCTTTGCCTGTACCGGTGCGAGCCAGAGCGGCAGGTTTCCTTTCGTCTCCTCCAGAATGTAAGCCATGAAACGATCCAGGGAACCAAGGATTGCTCTGTGAAGAACGACCGGTGTCTTCTTCGTTCCGTCACTGTCAATGTAGGTCAGGTTGAACTTCGCCGGCAGGCAGAAATCCAGCTGGCAGGTGGAAAGCGTGTATTCGTTGCCGATTGCCGGTTTTACGTTGACATCCAGCTTCGGGCCGTAGAATGCCGCCTCGCCGATCTCCTCTGTATACTCGATGCCGATATCGTTTAATACCTTTCGGAGTGCATTCTCCGCTATATCCCACATAGCGTCATCGTCGTGATATTTTACCTTGTCCGCCGGATCTCTTAAGGACAATACACAGCGGTAATCGGTGATATTGAAGTCTTTGTAGGTGTCAAAAATCAGAGCCACCACGCTGGCGAACTCAGACTCGATCTGCTCCGGCGTTACGAACAGGTGCGCGTCGTTCTGGCAGAAATGTCTTCCTCTCTCAATACCCTTTAACGTACCGCTCGCCTCGAAACGGAAGTCGTGTGCGATCTCACCGATACGGATCGGCAGATCTTTGTAGGAGTGCATTCTGTTTGCATAGATCATCATGTGGTGCGGGCAGTTCATCGGACGAAGGACAAAGGACTCTCCCTCCATTTCCATTGCCGGGAACATGTTCTCCTTATAATGATCCCAGTGACCGGAAGTCTTGTACAGACCAACCGTGCCGACACACGGTGTCATAACGTGCAGATAACCGAGCTTTCTCTCTTTTGCCTTGATATAATTCTCAAGCTCCTGCCATACGGTATAGCCCTTCGGAAGGAACATCGGCAGTCCGCGTCCTACCAGATCGTCGGACATAAACAACTGCATCTCCTTGCCGATCTTTCTGTGATCGCGCTCCTTTGCCTCCTCCAAAAGCTTCAGATGTGCCTCCAGCTCCTCGGCTGTCGGGAAACATACACCGTAAATACGCTGCATCACGTGGTTGTTCGCATCGCCCTTCCAGTACACGCCGGAATATTTTACCAGCTTGAAATTCTTGCAGAGCTTTGTATTGTCCACGTGCGGTCCCCGGCAGAGATCTGTAAAATCGCCCTGGTCGTAGACGGAGATCGTTCCGTCCTCCAGATCACTGATCAGATCCAGCTTGTACTCGTCGTTCTTAAAAAGCTCTAATGCCTCTGCCTTTGAGATCTCACGTCTGTAGATCTTCTTGCCCTCTTTGCAGATCTTCTTCATCTCTTTTTCGATCGCCGCGATCACGTCATCGTTGACTGCGTTCTCGCCAAGATCGATATCATAATAAAATCCTTCCTTTACGACCGGACCAACCCAGAACTTTGCTTCCGGGTATAAGTGCTTGACTGCCTGTGCCATTACATGCGCGCAGGAATGATTGAGTGTGTTCAGTCTCTCATCTGCTTTAAAATCTACCATTTTCTTCCTCCTTGTTCTGCGTCCGGGTGCTTTTTCCGGACGAAAAAAATCCCCCATACAGACCTGTGCCTGTATGAGGGACGAATATACTGTATCCGCGGTTCCACCCTGCTTATTCCCGTAAAACCATGCCGGACTGCCGGATCCTCTCGGATCACGCATCCCGCTGTCGGGAGATCACTCGTTTGATGATAACGGAATCACCGGACCGGATTAGGGTCGCTCAGAGGTGGTCTTCCCAGGGCTTTCTTCCAAGATGCTTCCACCGTATGCATCTCTCTCTGTAGGGTGCCGCACTGGTACTCTTCTCTTCTTCGCGCTGCTTTAGATTCTATTTCAAAAAATCAGAACTGTCAAGGTGTTTGCAGCGAATTTCCGAAAACAATCTGCTTTTCCCACCCTGCATAGTGGCTTATCATCTGCTCATTGCAGCGCCGCCGCCCAGATCAGCCCGGTCAGCTCGTGCACCGGTTCCACCGTCAGCACATGCTGAATGTGAAATGGCTCCTGATTGTATTTTTCTCCTTTTCGCCGTGCCCCTCTAGCCTTCCACAATCTCGTACTGCATCAGCTCGTATTTCAATCTGCTTCCCTCCATGATCTCCGCCGGAAGCAGTGCCCGCGCCACAAGCTTCAGATCTTCTGACGGGATATCCGTTCTTCTTAAGTTCGCGTAATCTCCATCGATCGAGACCACTTCATAATACCATGTCTCCATTGTTCTCTCCTTTGTAACCTCTTTCTATTCCGCATCCCGCGCCGCTGTTAAAACCGCAGACCGCATTTCGGGCAGAATTCATAATCCTCCGTCGTCGTAAAACCACAATTTCTGCACTGTTTTGTGGTATTCCAACCGTTACCGCGATTTCCCGGATGCACCGGACGCAAATGTTGTGGCAGAATCTCGACATCCCCGCCGCGCGCAATCCGTTTTCCAATCTCCGCGTCCAGCTCATAGAGCGCATTGCAACAGCTCGCCTGCACATAGTAGTGTCTGTTCCATTTTATGCAGGGGATAAAGAAAAGCGAAAGTACGGTGTATGTCATGAACACCTGATATCTGCCGTAAGCTCCGCAGGCGCCGCAGGTCATCATCTGGTGAAAATCAAAATCTTTTCTGCCGTCCGTAATTCCCATAATAAAAAACATGTGTCCTCACGCTCCGTTCTCTTACCGTTTGTTATCTGTTATTATAGACATATCTATCGATTGTTACAACGATAATCTTGCAAAACCGTCCGGATGATATACCGCGCTCATTGCGCCTGGATTTCATGTGGGTTCCGCCCGGGTTCCGCTTGGATTTCGTTCGGATTTCATGCAGATTCCGCCTGGTTTCCGCTTGGATTTCGTTTGGATTTCGACAAATAGCGACATTTTTATTGACATCTTTTTTGCCCCGTCCTAAAATAGCCTTAATAAAAGGGAGTAGTTTTCATCTTCGGATGCGCCAGACGCTGCGCGCAGAAGCTGAAATAATAATCGTCATCACGCCGCAAGGCCGGTTATTATTGTAAGTAACGAGACTTTTATCACTCATTTTTGATGCGATAAAGGTCTTTTTTTATACCCATTTCTTTGTCGCAGGAAAGGAACACGTATGGAATATGTATTGTTACTCATCGGTTTTGTACTCTTAGTCAAGGGCGCGGATTTCTTTGTGGAGGGAAGTTCCTCGCTTGCCAAAATCTTAAAGGTGCCCAGCGTCATCATCGGTCTTACGATCGTTGCCATGGGAACCAGCGCTCCGGAGGCATCCGTCAGCATCAACGCTGCGCTTGGCGGCAGCAACGATATTGCCATCAGCAATGTCGTCGGATCGAATATATTCAACGGTCTGGTTGTGGTCGGAATCTGCGCCTTTTTGTCCGGCTTTCAGACGAACGCGGAGATCTTAAAGCGGGACATGCCCGTCAATATTCTGGTCACGCTGATTCTGTGCCTCATGTTTCTCGACGGAACGCTTGGCCGCGTCGAAGGTTTTCTTCTTCTGGCAGGAATGGTTCTCTACATCACATGCATGATCCGTTCCGCCCTGCGCAACCGTGAAGAAGGCGAGGTCTGTAAGGTATTGCCGCTTCCGAAAAGTATCCTCTTTATGGGTGGCGGACTTGCCGCTGTCATCTTCGGCGGCGATCTGGTCGTCGACAACGCCTGCATTATCGCCGCAAACTTCGGAGTCAGCCAGAATTTTATCGGATTGACCATCATCGCCATTGGCACTTCCCTGCCGGAACTCGTCACCTCGATTGTGGCAACCAGAAAAGGGGACAGCGGTCTGGCGCTCGGCAATGCGGTCGGATCAAATCTCTTCAATATCCTGTTTATCCTCGGCATGTCCGCTGCCATCTCGCCGCTTCATGTGCTCGGCGAATCAGTGATCGACTGCGTCCTGCTACTCTGCAGCGGTATCCTGCTGTTTGTTTTCGCGAGAACCAAACGATCCATGAGCCGTGCGGAGGGCACCGTCTGCGTGTTATTGTATGTCGCCTACACGGCATATCTGTTTGTAAGATAAGAACACCGTTTCCTCTTACTCGAAGGAACTGTCGCAATAAGCATACCGTACTTTGCTCTGATAAGTAATATTATTAGAAGACTAGAGAACAAAAAAGTTCCAGAATAAACAGACGGCGGCAAATTCTTTGAAGCAAAATTCACGTATTTCTTCCATGCCGTGGCTGGCATCCCATTCCGTGTCTTGGCCACGTTTGGACACTCACGGAGTGTGTCCGACAAGCCGCAGACAATGAGCGGACTTTCTGGTGTCCCTAATGGCACCTCTTCACAGACAATATAAAACCGCGCGAACCGAAACTCGTTGCCATCTGCTATTAAAAATATGGCAGATGGCAATTCAAACATCGGCTTCGCGCGGTTATGTTTTGTTCAGAGGTGCCAATAAGGGACACACACAAAAGTCCTAAAATTGTCTGCTGGCTTGCGCACACAGTCCGTAGAGTGTTCCAAACTTGGAAAGACACGGATCATCACGGATGCCAGCTGCGGCATGGTTAGAAATACCGGATTTTGCGGTCAGAATTTGCCGCCGCATGTTTATCTGGAACTTTTAAGTATCAATTTCTTATAATATTACTTATCACCCCAAAGAGGTCTATGCTTATTGCGGCAGTTCCAGATTCTGATAGCGTTCCATTTATTAAATCTACCTTTGATTTGCCGGCTCCATATTGACAGAGCGCCCTTTGATCTTAGTGTTCTTCATTCCCTCGAGGACTTCTCTGCCATACTCTCTCGGCACCTCCACGAAGGTATATTTGTCATACATATCGATCGCGCCGACCAGCTTGCCCGGCATGCCGGACTCCCCGGCGATCGCCCCGAGAATGTCTCCTGGTTTGACGCGGTCTTTTTTACCGATGTTGATGAAGAGACGCACCATCCCTTCCTCCGCGCCGGTATTGTCAAAGTCGTAGTCATCCTCGCTGCCGTTGTCGAGATTGACCTGACCGAGTGCCTGCTTCAAAAATGCCGCTGCAATATCCATTGCGGTGTAATCCGAAGCATTCACCTGGCGCTCGATCATGTCAATCATGTCCGACAGGTTCTCCTCGTCGATGATCCTGCCGATCTCCTCCATGAGCTTCTCTGCCTTGATCTGTGCCACATCATCCGTTGACGGAATCGGCATCGCCACGATCTTGGTCTTGCAGTAGCGCATGATATCCTTCAGCTTGTAGACTTCTTTGCCCTTCACGAAGGTAAAAGCGCGTCCGGTCCGACCTGCACGTCCCGTTCTGCCGATCCGGTGCACATAGTATTCGTCATCCTGCGGAATGTCGTAGTTGAAAACGGCCTCCACATCATCGACGTCGATTCCGCGCGCCGCCACATCGGTCGCAATGAGGATCTCGGTCTTGCCGCTGCGGAATCCTTTCATCACGCGGTCACGCTGCGACTGCTTCATATCTCCGTGCAGTCCCTCTGCAAAATAGCCGCGTCCCTTTAATTCTTCCGCAAGTTCGTCCACCATCCGCTTGGTATTGCAGAATACCAGCGAGAGTTTCGGATTGTAGTAATCGAGAAGCCGCGTTAAGACTTCTACCTTGTCGCTGCGCTTGACATCGTAGTAATACTGCTCAATGCTCGGAACCGTCAGCTCTTTTTTTACCACCTTGATGTTGACCGCATCGTGCTGATATTTCCTGGTAATATCGAGGATCGGCTTCGGCATCGTCGCGGAGAAAAGGATCGTCTGACGTCCCTCCGCCGGAATATACTCAAGAATCGTCTCGATGTCATCGCGGAAGCCCATGTTCAGCATCTCATCCGCCTCATCGAGTACCACCGTGTGGATCGCATCACAGCGGATCGTCTTGCGGCGCAGATGATCCATCACACGCCCCGGCGTTCCGACGATAATCTGCGCACCGCCCTTTAACGCCTTGATCTGGCGTCCGATCTCCTGCCCACCATACACCGGAAGCACCTTGACCCCGTGCATATACTTGGCAAGTTTGCGGATCTCGTCCGCCACCTGGATGGCAAGTTCTCTGGTCGGAGAGAGAATGATTACCTGCGTCTTTCTGCTGTTCGGGTCTACCTTGTGAAGAACCGGAATACCAAAGGATGCCGTCTTACCGGTACCTGTCTGTGCCTGTCCGATCACATCCACGCCCGACATCACAACCGGAATCGCCTGGCTCTGAATCGGCGTTGCCTCCTCAAATCCCATATCCGCAATCGCTCTTAACACCTGAGGATATAAATCTAACTCATCAAATCTAACTGTTTCCATCTTTTTCCTTTCTGTCACGCCAGAGCCAATTCTCTGACGCATGCCCAGCACCGGCAGAAAGTGCCCACCTCTGCCGACTGCGCAGTATTTTGAATCATAGCACGGCATCTCTCTTTTGTCAAGAAATGCGCAAATCTCCGAACTTCTGTCTATGTAACCCAAATCCACTCGCGGCTTTGGGCAATACTCCTATGAAAAGCAATCGACAGATGCGTACTTCACTCGATCTGTACTTCTTCATACTGCTGCGCTTCGGTAAAAGTAAAAGGCTCGATTGCGGATTTTCCGTTACAGTATATTCTATGCCGGAATCTATAAAAGTTTCCTCTCTTCTCCGCATCTCGCCTCTTTTGCATCCAGATGTCCGAGCGAAATATTGTTGCGGCTGCGCTTTTTCACCTCGTAGAGCATCATATCCGCCGCATGCAGGAAATCCCAGCTTCGGCTTCCCTCCGGAGCCACGTCAAAACAGATTCCCTGCGAGATTGTGACAACCGGAAGCGCCTTCGAGCACACATGCTCGATCCGCCTGTCAAGAATACGCTCCCGCAGACTGTCCGCCATGGAAAAAACCTCGTCCTCCGTCTTGTACTCGTAAATAATGATAAACTCATCCCCGCCATACCGCGCACAGAAGGTATCGCAGCTCTGCATTTTCCGCAGCTCATCCGCAATCGCCATGATGCAGGCATCTCCCGCCTGATGGCCGTAGTTATCATTGTATTCCTTGAAGTAGTCGATGTCGAGAATCTCTACCGCAAATGCTCTATGGTCATCCCGCGCCCGCTCAAACGCCCGCTCCAGATAATCATTCAACCGGAACCGGTTCGCCAGCCGCGTCAGCGGATCCGTCTCGGACTTCTCCAGCAGACGCTCATTCGCTTTCTCCATCTCCCGCCGCTTCTCATTCGCATGTTCTAATGATCTGCGCACAGAGAGCATGTTGGCGATCATATAATGGTTCTCCCGATCCAGAGCCTCGGTCAGTTCATAGAACCGACCCGCCTCCTCAAGATAAGCCGCCTCGTCCTGTTTCCTGCGATAGCAGAGGATTTTTAAGGAAACTATTTTCCGCTGCAAATTCGCAATATTGGCATTTTTCGTCAATTTTTCCAATACCGCCACGATGTCCCAGAAGACATCTTCCTGGTCGATCTCCAGCAACAGTCTGCACAGCCCGTACACATCATCAAAGATATCCATAACCGCCATGTCCATATCCACAAGTCCGCGGATCTGCTCAATACATTCCTCGCGGAGTGTGATTCTTCCCACGCGGTGATAATATTCCGCCTTAAAAATCAGCGCGGAGAGGCGCTCGATCTTCTGCATGTGCTCCCAGCAGACCTGATCCAGATAATCCAGCTGTGCTTGCACGCGCTCATTCTGTTCCCGCTGCATAAAGCACCGCCCCAGACAGACCGCCACGCAGCTCATCAGCCCGTAATAATTCGGTGTCTTCGGATATGCCTTGATATCGGAGGAGACTTTTTCAAAATATCTCTGCGCCTCATTCCACTGTTCGTTGCCCAGATAGAGGGTTCCGAGATTCAAGTTGATGACGTTTTCTTCGTTCGCCAGCTTATATTTTTTACAATAACCGAGTCCGGTCAGATAATAATCCAGCGCAATCGGCGTATTTCCACGGTTCAAAAAGGCAATCGCAAGGATATTATAAGATCTGGCCACCATGTCCCACTGCTCCGCCTGATCCAGATAGGTGATGGCTCTGGTAATGGTCTTAAGAAGCTGCTCGCCCTCATTGAGCACATAGTAGGTCTCGCCCGCATAATAGTAAGCAAACCCCAGAAGCTTTGGATCCCCCGTCTGTTTTGCATATTGTTCGATATCTGCACAGTATTTCAATGTTTTCTCGGCATCGGCGCCGCGGTTCTGCATCACTCCGTCCACCCACGCCATCACAGCTTTACTGTATTCCTTGAATTCCATGTACCGATTCCTCCCTTATCTCTTGTTTCATTATAATGAAGAAATCCAACATATTCAAGAACCGGTGTCTTCCTTTTACAAACTAGCTCTGGAAAAATGCTACCGGATCGACAGGCTGTCCGTCTTTTTGCAGCGCAAAATACAGATTGCTGCCCTCCACCGAATAATATTTCGTCGGCTCTGCCACATAGCCCAGCACATGACCGGATTCCACATAATCACCCACCGCAAAGTTCGGCTCCTTTAACTGTCCGTAGATCGCGCGGTAGCCGTCTCCCAGGTCGACCGTCATCGTACAGCCGGTCTCCTCGTTGTTGGAGAGACCGATGACTTTTCCCTTTGCGACGGAATATACCTTATTGTTGACCTCTCCCGCGATAATCACCGCCGGATTGTATTTGTACTGGTCCAGCGTCGCAAAATATATGGTAGAATCCATGCTGTAATTTAAGATCACATTTCCCTCCATCGGCCAGAGCATGCCGTCCTCCGGGGCAAAATGGAGCGCATTGGCCTCTGCGCCCGTCTCTGCTGTCTCATTCTCCGCTTCTTTTTCCACCTGCGCCACTTCCGTACTCTCTGTCGTCTCCGCTACTTTCTGCTCCAGCTTTTCCGTCTCCGCGGTCTGCTCCGGCGGAATAACTGCGGATGCCTGTGCTGTCTGTTCCGTACTTTCCGTCGCAGCGACAAGTCCGGCTTCCTCCGGTGTGTTTTCCTGTGCCAGTTCTTCCTCCAGCTGTTCGCGCTGCTGTTGTTCATGATCGCTGTAAATTACCGTGGTCGCAACTGCTGCCGCAATCACAATCGCCCCCGCAATCACATATTGTTTACGCCCGAGGAATGCCCAAAATCTGCTTTTTCTCATTTTTTTCACCATCCATATTATTTATTTTTATTCCTATTGTTCCCCCTGCACGGATGGTTTATGCAGAGCGCCGCCTATTTTATCTGATCCGCTGTCACAAGCGTTGTCCCCGGAAAAAAATATTGTAAAATCTCCTCATAAGAGGTTCCTTCCTGCGCCATCGCGCGCGCCTCATTCTGGCTCAGGCCGTACCCGTGTCCCAGTCCCCTTGTCACGATCCGCACATTTTCCCCCATCTGCGTGATCGTAAAACACGCGGAATTCCAGCCCATCGCCTCACGGAACGCTTCCCCGGTGCAGGCATACTCCCCCAGCATGACCTGCTGTACATAACCCGCCGCATCCCGCTCTGTAACCTGGATCTCAGACACCGCGGACACGTCTGCCTCCGCAAAATGCTCCCCGCACCGCTTTAAAATGTCCGTTTCCTCACAATAAATGACCGAGAGCGTACCCTCCGCCGTCAGATCCGCCGGGCACTCCACCGCGGGAAGATATGGCACCGCCGCTTCCGCAGACCGGCTCATATCTCTCGTACTTCCCGCACTGATCGCGTGATATGCAGCATACGCATAGCCGCCGTTCCAGGAGAGCACCTGCCCGCTCGTCTCCTCCACGCACGTCTCAAGCCGTTCCATGGCCTTTTCATATGTTTCCCCCAGCACCTGCCTTAATTCTTCCTCCGAAAAAGCAGCCGGCTGTTCCTCCCCTCTCGCCGCGGCATCATACAGTGTTGTCCGCGCAATCACGCACTGCGCCATAAGCGCCGCATCCTCCGCGTCCGCACGGATCTCCTTCGCCAGAATAAAAGGCAGCTGTTCTTCCAGTTCCTCCCCGCCCTCTCTTTCTGCCGCCTCCGTTATCGCGTCGTACGTGCCGTATATCACTTCCTCCAGTCGCATACGCTGACATATTATCGTGATAAAAAGCGGCAATAATATGCCGATCAACGCGAATGTAAGCATTCTATCAATATAGTGTTTCCATTTTTTCCGCATAAAAAAATCTCCCTGTCCATTATTATATGAACCAAGGAGATCTTCCATTCCCACAAAGCCGCGGCACTAGTTCAGACTCTGCATAATCCCGAATGTCAGTGAAAAAACTTTATAAAACGAATAGAAAAAATATGCCACGGTCACTCCGCTGTAAACGATGGTATAGATGATCGGAAACGTCATTTTTCTCTTGAGCACATGTGCTCTCCAGACGTAATAGCCCGGTCTTAAGAAAATCGCAAACAGCACCAGACCGGTGATCTTGTATTTCTGATTGCTGATTTTTACAATATCCAGAATCAACAGCACAAGCATCGCCACAAACAGCAGATTGGAAAACATGGAAAGCATCTGCACCGGGCTGCCAAGACTCACGGATCCGTCGAGATAAGCGTCTATTCCTTCCCCCGCCATCGCGTTCCATGTCACACCAAATACCACAAAATTGATGATAATCTGCGCCATAAAGATCACCAGAAGAATATTGCACAGAACATCGGATACCGGACCATGCTGCTCCTGCGGGTAGGGATTCCCCTGCCAGTTTCCATAATTCGGCTGCTGATACGGGTTCTGGCCGTTTCCGTAATTCGGCTGCTGATACGGGTTCTGGCCGTTTCCGTAATTCGGCTGCTGATATGCGTTCTGGCCGTTTCCGTAATTCGGCTGCTGACTCATGTCCTGCACATTTCCGTAATTCGGCTGCTGCGACGCGTTCTGCCGGTTCTGATACATTTTCGTATCTTCACCGTATGTTCTGGGTGTCTCGTTCCTGTTCCATCCACTCTGATTGTTCTGTTGTCCATCCATTGTCTGTTTCCCCCTGTTCTCTCTATGCCTGCTGCTTCATTCTACGTCCGATAATATTCGAGAGCGCCGCAAACTGTTCCAATGTAAGCGCCTCTCCACGGATAGTCACCGGCACGCCAAGCTCCTCAATACTTTCCTGAATCACTTCCTTGGAGAGATGAATCTCCGGCGAATTATTCAGACCGTTCGCAAGCGTCTTGCGCCTCTGGTTAAAAGATGCCCGGATCAGCCGGAACATCAGCTTTTCATCCTCCACCTGCACCGGCACGGTCTCATGACGCGTCAGCCTTATCACCGCGCTGCCGACATTCGGCCGCGGCATAAAGCAGTTCGGCGGCACGTTTGCGATAATCTCCGGCTTTGCATAATACTGCACCGCCAGCGAGAGCGCACCGTAATCCTTCGTCCCCGGTCCGACCTGCATCCTGTCTGCAACTTCCTTCTGCACCATAATCGTAATGCTGTCAATCGGCACATGGCTCTCAAACAGCCCCATGATAATCGGCGTGGTAATATAATACGGAAGATTTGCCACCACCTTGATCGGTTTCCCGGCATTCTTCTCCTCCGCGAGCTTTACAATATCCAGCTTCAAAATGTCCTCATTGATAACCGTCACATTGTCATAAGCGCTAAGCGTGTCCGCCAGAATCGGGATCAGGTTCTGATCGATCTCCACCGCCGTCACCTCTCTGGCATTTTCACACAGATACTGGGTCATCGTGCCGATGCCCGGTCCGATCTCCAGCACAAAGTCATCCTTCGTAATGCCCGCCGCCTCAATAATGCGCTCGAGCACATGGGTATCAATGAGAAAATTCTGTCCGAACTTTTTCTGAAAATTAAAATGATACTTCTGCAGAACCGCAATCGTATTCTGCGGGATTCCTAATGTTGCCATGCTGCCAGCACCTCATCATACAGTCTGTCCAGAAACTCTGCATAGAGCGCGCGAAACGTCTCGTGAAACGTCTGCGCCACCGATGCATCTCCTTTTCCGGTAAGCTTTGACTCCTCGTAGAGCGCGAACGCCGTCTCGTAAAGCTCCGGATTCTTATCGTAAAAAACTTCCGTCAGTCCGTCCTCAAATGTAAACTGTGCCTCCTGCGAGAGGTTTTCCTTAAAATCTTCCCGGGAGATCAGCCCCTTCTCCTCGTAATCCGAGAGGTAGATGTGACCGTCCGCAGACTTCACAAAATCCGTGAACGCCTCGCGCACATCCTCATATGTCACCGGCTGATAATTCTCGTTCCAGTATTTGTCAAATGTTTCCCGATCCGGGAACTGCTCAAAAATATCTGTATCCATCTTTCTCCATTCCAAAGCCCGCCCGGGGCTTCTATCTGTACGACTCCGCTCTGGCAAAAGTCACGTCTTCGCAGTGCTCGTCCAGGAAATCATAGATTTCCCGGACTAACGGGCATTCGCCCTATCATCCGTCTAAAGTCTCCGATGCCCGCTCCGGCAAATGTCCGGAAAACCTCCGGTTTCCCGGACTCGCGGGCGCGTTCACATGGATCATATCCGTCCGCCACATGCAAGCATGGCGTCCGTCTCTGCTCCATGTTCACTTTTGCCTTCGCGTACATTATATCATATACCCACTGTCCAAGTGAACCATAATCTTTCTCGAACAAATATTCGATTTTATCTTGCTTTTATCGAACATATGTGCTATTCTTTAACCGAACATTTGTTTCGTCAGGAGGTGCTTTCACATGAACATTCAGCAGAATCTCTCCCTCATGGAGAAGCTTGCCATCCTTACCGATGCCGCGAAGTACGACGTGGCATGTACCTCAAGCGGCGCCGACCGCAGAGGAGATGGCAGGCACATGGGGAATTGTCTGGCTCCCGGCGTGTGCCATGCATTTGCTACAGACGGAAGATGCATCTCCCTGCTCAAGATCCTGTTCACCAACGAGTGTATTTTTAACTGTGCCTACTGCCAGAACAACTGCAACTCCGACGTTCCCCGCGCCTCCTTTACCCCAGATGAGATCTGCACGCTCACCATGGAATTCTACCGGCGCAATTATATCGAGGGTCTGTTCTTAAGTTCCGGCATCCTCATCAGTCCGAATTACACCATGGATCTGATTTACCAGACGCTCTACCGGCTCCGCACCGTCCATCACTTCAACGGTTACATCCACGTAAAAGCGATCCCCGGCGCTGACCCGGCACTGATTGAGAAGGCAGGGTTTCTTGCGGACCGCATGAGCATCAATCTCGAGCTTCCCACGGCAAACGGGCTGAAGCAGCTTGCTCCCTGCAAATCAAGACACACGATTCTCTCCCCCATGCGCCAGATCCAGAATGGCATCACGGAGAACCAGAATGAACTGATGGTCTACCGCAAAGCGCCGAAGTTTGTGCCCGCCGGGCAGAGCACACAGATGATTATCGGTGCTACCCCGGAGAACGACTATCAGATTATGCGTGTGTCCGAGGCACTCTATGAGAAGTTTCATCTGAAGCGCGTTTTCTACTCTGCGTTCATCAATGTCAACGGCGATTCGTCACTGCCGGTGCTCCCCGGCGGACCTCCGCTGCTGCGCGAGCACCGCCTGTACCAGGCAGACTGGCTGCTGCGCTATTACCGCTTTCATGTGGATGAACTTCTGTCGGAAGACCGCCCGAATTTTAATATTTATCTGGATCCCAAGTGTGACTGGGCATTGCGTCATCTCGACACATTTCCGGTCGAGATCAACCGCGCCAGCTATCAGACTCTTCTTCGCGTACCCGGAATCGGATACAAGTCCGCCCAGCGGATCGTCGCCGCCAGACGGGATACCGCGCTCACCTATGACGATCTGAAAAAGATCGGCGTTGTGCTAAAGCGCGCCCTGTACTTCATCACCTGTTCCGGCCGGATGATGTACCGCACGAAGCTCGACGAGGACTATATCTGCTCTCATCTCATGGCAGACCACACGCAGGTTCCAAAGGAGCTCCGCAACACCGGTTATCAGCAGTTGTCGCTGTTTGACACCGGGCTTGCCCTGTGAGCCCACCGCCCTGATTACACATAGAAAAGAGGTATTTTACATGTATGTATTTATCTGTGAGGACAGTCTTGAAGGTATCTTTACCGGTGTCTATGACGCCTGCGCAAGCCGGCTCGGTCACCGCAATATCCGGCTTGCCACCGGCGAACCGGAGAATTACGAGCTTTTTTCCGAATATATTCACGTGGCTCCTTCCGCGGATAAGACCGGCAAGGTGATCCGCACCATCACGTCCCGTTTCGGCATGCAGTTCTATGAGTCGATCTATCAGGCTGCAATGTCCGGCGAGCCATCCTCCGGCAGGAAGATGGACAAGGCAGACGCCATCTATGAGACCATCCTCCTCGCACTCGCAAGCGGAGACGGTCAGAAAGTGCTTCTTTCCTTAGGCGAACCGTGTGTCTACCGGATTTTTGAGCTCTGCCGGGCGACCAACCGCGAAGCCTGCCATCATCTCGAATTCCTGCGCTTCTCCGAGCTTGAGAACGGCGTTCTCTTTGCCACAATCCATCCGAAAGACAACGTCCTTCCATATCTGGCAGAGCATTTCACCGACCGTCTGCCCTCCGAGAACTTTATGATCTATGACGCCACACATCAGTCTGTCGCGGTGCACAAAGCGCTTTCCAACTACATTCTCACAGATGCCGCAGATCTGGATCTGGAGAAAGTCAGCCGGTATTCCTCCGACGAGGAAGCCTTCCGGCAGCTCTGGCTGACCTTTTTTGATCACATTGCCATAGAATCCCGCAAAAATCCAAGCTTGCAGATGCAGTTAATCCCGAAGCGCTATTGGGCAGACACCCCGGAATATTCCCGCTTCTGCTGATTCGGGCAGACACCTACCGGACGCCGAATACACGGCAGGCATTTTCCCAGGTCGTCTGCTCCACCTCCTGCACAGAGACGCCTTTGATCTCCGCAATCCTGGCAGCCACATAAGAGAGGTTGGAGGAATCGTTGCGGGTTCCCCGGTGCGGCTCGGGCGCCATATACGGGCAGTCCGTCTCCAGCAGAATGTGTTCCAGAGAGACCTGCTCCACCGTCTGCCTGAGTTTCTTTGCATTTTTAAAGGTAACCACACCGCCCACACCGATGCAGTACCCCATCTTCACGTACTCTTTTGCCTGCTCCGGCGAGTACGAGTAACAGTGAATGACGCCGGGATGTTCCCGGAATCTTCCGGTCTCTTTTAAGATCTGCATGGTATCCTCCGCCGCGTCACGCGAGTGGATAATTACCGGCAGATCTGTTTCCCCTGCGAGTGTCAGCTGGCGCACGAACCATTCCCGCTGCGCTGCCTGTACTTCCGGCTCCTTGTCCCAGTAATAATCCAGACCGATCTCTCCCACCGCTACCGTCTTCGGATGTGCCGTCTGCTCCTTGAGCCAGGAATATGTCTCCTCGTTCAGCCCGTCAATATCGCTCGGATGCACACCCACGGCGGCATAGATGTAATCATACGCCTCCGCCAACGCGAGCGTCGTCCTCGTCGTCTCAATGGACGCACCGACGTTAATCACCCTCCCGATTCCCTTTTCCGGGAGCCCAGCTAATAATTGCTCTCTATCCTCATTAAATACTTCATCATCATAATGTGCATGTGTCTCAAATATCATTGTTTTCCTCATCTTCCCTGTTGCTGCATTGCCGTCTCTTTCATGTCGCTGTCTGTCGGCACAGCTTCTGTGCGATTGCTGTACCGCCGGCTCAGCCGCAGTTCTTATAATAAAAGACTGCCAGCTGTGTGCGGTCTCGTAACTTTAATTTATCCAGTATGGTGCTGATATAATTACGCACCGTACCCTCGCTCAAATACAATTTTTCTGCAATCTCCCGGTTGCTTAAGCCTTCTGCCACCAGTTCAATAATGGCCTGCTCCTTCTCACTGATGTCGTAATCATGATAGGAAAAGCTGCCTTTTCCTGCCAGCAGCACCGGAATCTTTCCCATAATCTGTCCGCCGAATACACTCTGCCCGCCGTAGACAGCCTTGAGTGCCGGAACGATCGACTCAAAATCCTGTTTCAGCAGATACCCCTTCGCTCCCATATTCAGTGCCTTTACAATGTATTCGTCATCGGAAAAGGTTGTCAAAAACAAAATTTTTGCCGCTTGATCTTCTTTTAAGATGCATTCAGCTGCATCCAATCCGGACATTCCCTGCATGCGGATATCCATCAGCAGAATATCAGGATGCTGCTCCCGATAGAGCCGGATGGCGTCATCTCCCGCCTCTCCAAGACCCACAACCGTAATCTCCCCGTCAGCTTCCAGAATCGTTTTTAGGGATACTGCCACCAGCTTATCATCATCAACCACCAGAACTCTCATTTTTCTCTCTCCCAGCCTTCATTACCGTATCTACATTTTATCCCTCTTGGGAATCGAAATAAAGATCACAAATCCCTTTTCCGTATGAATCCGGAAGGTTCCGCCCAGTGCCTGCACGCGCTCCTTCATATTGGAAAGACCAATCCCTTCCTTTCCGTCCATACGGACGACCTCTTCCTCCCACAATGGTCCGCTCTGTCCCTTTCGTCCCACCGTTCCGTTGTCCTCAACGGTCATCTGATAGAACGCCGGGTGCTCCCGCAAAATCACGGAGATCTTATCCGCATCGGAGTGTTTCGCAATATTCGACATGGCTTCTTTTACCGCTGTGATAAAGCAGTACTTTACATTGCGTGGAATCTCCGGAGACATATCGTAATCAACCGTGAGCTGATAGTGCTCCTTCATCTCACGGGTCGCCTCCGCAATGGACTGCCGCAGATCAATGGACTCATCGTGCAGATCGTGCACGCTCTCACGGATACTGTTCATCGCCTGATTTAACGTCTCCCCCACCCCGGCGAGCTGTCCGTGCAGCGGCTCCTCCTTATGAATCGTAATCAGTGCCCCCATCTGCAGAATACTTCTTGAAAGCATATGCCCCACATTATCATGAATCTCTCTTGCAATGCGATTGCGCTCCCGCAGTGTCGCAAGGTAGATCTCATAATCCTGTTTTTCCATCAGGTTCTTATTCTTTTCCTGGAGCACCAGATTCAATTCCGTGCTGGTATCCCGAAGACGGATCATCTCTTGTTCCAGATACAGAATTCTGCCCGTTCTGCATGCCAGCAATATCGCAGCCACGATCAGCATACCGTCCGCCGCCCACAAAAAGGACTGCCGGATAATCTGTTCCCGATAGAAAAAAGCGAGCCCCGGAACACTTAAGAACCAGAGCCGCATCTCCTTTTTTTCCGCACAGTCATACAGAAGAACCGGCACGAAAAAACAGAGTTCCGGCAGGATAAAGCAGACCGCAAACATCCCCGCAAGGCACACACAATGCCATCGTCTGTTGTCCACACAGCTGCCATATGCCGCCGCAGTCATCGCCAACAGCAACGCTATGACCGGCGCTGCAAGCCTTCCCGACTGTCCCGCCATAAGCAGACCGCCGGCAAGCAACAGTCCTTTATCCACAATCCGCTTCATTCTACCCTCTCCCTGTCCACATATGCCGCCATATTTCCGGGATATCTTCCACTTTCCCGCACACGTTATGATAACCATATCATCATTATAAGACAGCCGCCACATCTTTTTTGAAAAATAAGAGATTCATGACATTTGTCACATCAAACATCTGACGCTGCTCACTGGCAGCGCCGGGCGCCACCCGCTATAATGTAATTACCATCAAACGAGGAGGATTTGTTATGTCAGTACCTGTTGTAGAAATAGAAAATCTGGTAAAACGCTATCAGGAGCTCGTCGCCCTCGATCACTTTAATCTCACGATCGAGGAAGGTGAGATCTTCGGTCTGCTCGGTCCAAACGGCTCCGGAAAGACGACAACCATCAACTGCATCCTTGCACTGCTTGCCTTTGACAAGGGAACCGTCCGGGTCTTCGGCCGGGAAATGCGGCCGGACAGCTACGATCTGAAACGTCAGATTGGCGTTGTCATGCAAAATGTCGCTGTCTTTCAGGAATTGACCGTCTATGAAAATATTGACTACTTCTGCGGTCTGTATGTCCGCGACAAAGCGCTCCGGCGCCAGTATGTGGAAGAGGCCATCGATTTTGTCGGGCTCAACGATTTCCGCAAATTTTATCCGAAAAAGCTTTCCGGTGGTCTGCTGCGCCGTCTGAATATCGCGTGCGGAATTGCCCACAAGCCAAAGCTCATCATTCTCGACGAGCCGACTGTGGCGGTTGACCCACAGAGCCGCAATAAAATTCTGGAGGGAATCCAGGAGTTAAACCGCAATGGCGCCACGATCATTTATACCTCCCACTATATGGAGGAGGTGGAGCAGATCTGTACCCGGATCGCCATTATGGACAAAGGCAAAAATCTTGCCATTGGAACCACGGAAGAATTAAAACGAATGATCAAAAAGAGCGAGATCATCTCGATTGATATTCTGGATCTTCTTCCTGCGCAGATTGCAGCGATCCGTGACATAAAGCACGTCTATGAGGTGACCTTTGAACATCACTGCTTAAAAGTGCTGTGCAGCGGCGGTTCCCACAATCTGCCGCACATTCTGAACTATCTGCAGGAACAAAATGTGTCTTTCGGAAGAGTCTATTCCGAACTTCCGACCTTAAATGACGTCTTTCTGGAAATTACCGGAAAAGAACTGCGTGATTAGGAGGTACCACCATGTTTTTTCATACGATGAAATATACACTGCTTAATCTGCTGCGGGATAAAGGTCAGGTATTCTGGTGTGTCGCTTTCCCGTTGCTGCTTGGAACGATGTTCCATTTTGCATTCGGCGGTCTGGGAAGTGACGAAAGTTTTTCCGCCATCCCGGTTGCGGTTGTGATGGAAGAGGAATCCGCCGAGCTGCGCTCCATGTTTGATTCCCTGTCCGAACCCGGGGAGGATCAGTTTCTTGAAGTTACCTATGCTTCCGCTGCAGATGCCAAGGAACTGCTAAAGGCAAAAGAAGTCTACGGCATCATTACCGCCGACCTGCCAACCGTTTCCGATTACAGAAACGCCGCATCTATCAAAGATGTTTCCACATATCCTTTATCGCTGACACTCTCCGCAGAGATGGCTTCCGCTCCCCTGTACCAGAGTATTTTAAGTGTGCTTGTGGATCGTTTCAACATAGAATACAGTGCCATCGCCCAGGCCGCAATGAAAGATCCCGCGAAGCTTCCGGCACTGCTTGATGCGGTTTCTACGGAAGTCAGCTATATCCGGCACGAATCCCTTGGTGCCGGCTCCGTGGATGAATCCCTTACTTACTTTTTCAATCTGATTGCCATGACCTGCCTCTATGCCGCCATGATCGGCAACACGCTTGCCATCTCCAATCAGGCAAATCTGTCGGATCTGGGTGCCAGACGCAATGTCTCGCCGGTTCCCCGGCTGCTTGCCGCCCTCGGCGATCTGACCGGAGCTTTGATTTTTGAATTTTCTTCCTTATTGATCGCAATCGCCTATCTGACGCTGGTTCTTAAGGTTGATTTTGGGGCACATCTTTGCGGTGTGGTACTGACTTGTCTCTGCGGTTGTCTTGCCGGGCTGAGTCTGGGATTTCTGGTCGGTTGTATCGGGCAGTTTTCCAAAGAGACCAAGTTTGGTTTCCTGATGGCTGCAATTATGATCTGCTGCTTTTTAAGTGGTCTGATGATCGGAAATATGCGTGCACTTGTGGAAGATTTCTGCCCGCTTCTCAACCGCATCAATCCTGCAGCTCTCATCTCTGACGCGCTGTATTCACTCGTCGTGTACCCATCCTACACACGATTTTTTACAAATATCGCAGGACTCCTGTTACTCTCGGCACTTTTCTGTCTCGGCGGTCTTGCACTGGTAAGGAGGAAAAAATATGCCAGTCTTTAAAGCATTTTTCGCAATCGCAAAAAAACGGCGAAATGCCGCATTGATCTATTTTGGCGTCTACGCGATGATCACTCTGCTGCTGTCGACACTCTCGCAGGATTCCATCAACGAGAACTTCAAAGCCAGCCAGCGCTCTATCGCCATCACAGATGAAGACAACACGGATGCAAGCCGCGCTCTGTGCGATTATCTCGCATCCATCCACCAGGTCACAACACCGGAGCCGGGAGATGACACCGCACTGTTAGATGCGATCTACTACCGCACACTCAACTATGCCCTGGTCATCCCGGAAGGATTTGAAGACCGGGTGCTCGCCGGCGAGACCAAAGACCTTGTCTCCTCCCTGACAATTCCGGGAAGCAGCAGCAGCCAGTACGTGGACAACCAGATTACGCAGTATGTGCAGGCACTACAGCTCTATCTGGCAGGCGGTGACACCATTGCCGAGGCCATCGACCATACGGATCATACCATTTCCGACCTTCCCAAAGTCTCCGTCACATCTTTTCAGATGTCCGACGCCGACACCAACAGCAAGGTTTTTTATTTCTTCCAGTATTTTCCGTATATCTTTCTGGCAATCCTGTTCGCCGGCATGGCTCCGATTCTGGTTACCTTAAACAGCCGCGACATGAAAGCCCGGACGGCGTGCTCCGCTCTTCCCGGAAGAACACGTACTCTTGCCCTGGCATCCGGCTGTCTCCTGTACAGTCTCGGCATCTGGCTGCTCTTTCTGCTGCTTGGTCTCGTATTCTACTGGAAAGCCATGCTACAGCCCTATGTCGGCTATGCAATCTTAAACAGCCTCGCTTTTCTGCTTTTTACGGCTGCACTCTCCCTGCTCATCTCGACGTTCTCGCCGGATGACAATGTATTAAATATGCTGGCAAATATCGTCGGTCTGTCCATGTCCTTCCTCTGCGGTGTCTTTGTCCCACAGTCCATGCTCTCCGGTTCCGTACTTGCCGTAGGACGTTTCCTTCCCGCCTACTGGTACATCCGCGCCAACAATATGCTGGCGGGATTCGGAAAGGAAGTCTTCGATCTGGGCTTTTACTGGAAATGTATCGGCATCCAGCTCCTCTTTGCCGCCGCCATGTTTGCCCTGACCGCTGTCGCTGCAAAACAGCGCAGGAGCACTGCCACATAGGCAGGCAACGCTGTCCTTTGAAGTGCTAAGTCATATTATCCAAAACACATTCTATAGATTTCAGGTAGAACTGCATAGGAAAGATTTATTGAAAAAAATGTGTGCAGTTCTTCCAGCCGGATGACTGCATTTGATTTCATGTCTCTTCCACGTTTGGACTCTCCCGGAGGGTGTCCGACAAGCCACAGACAATGAGCGGACTTTCTAGTGTCCCTAATGGCACCGCTTCACAGACAATATTAAACCGCGCGAACCGAAACTCGTTGGCATCTGCTATTGAAAATAGGACAGATGCCAATTCAGACATCGGCTTCGCGCGGTTATGTTCTGCTCATTGGTGCCAATAAGGGACACACAAAAGTCCTAAAATTGTCTTCTGGCTTGCGGACACACTCCGCGGAGTGCTCCAAACTTGGAAAGACACGAATCATCGCAGATGCAGCCACCGGCTGGTTAGAAATGCCACATTTTTTGAACAAAATATTTCCTGTGCATTCTACCTGAAATCGAAACGTGTGATTTTCTTATAATATGACTTAGCCTTCAAAGGACACCGCCTGCTTCATGGGGCAGTGTCCCTCGCCGTTTTGTTACACTGACACATCCACAGATACGCCGGCTGCGGCTGGCGCTGCGTCAGGTGCAGTTCCCGCTCCGCTGCCCGCCGTCACGGCTCCCGCTGTCGTAACTGCAAGAGTTCCTCCGTCGGTAAGCGACATCTCCGCTTCCACTTCCGCCTCTGCCTCCGCTTCGATCTGATTCTGTGCCATCATCTCAAGTTCCACCATCGACATTGCGGCATCACTGATATCCAGTGTAAATCCACTGTCCTCACAATAAGAACTGCCGCCGCCAAAGCCTTTGCCATCCTCGAGCTGTGACTTGATATATTTGAAATCCGCCTCCGCAATCTTACCCCGCTCCTGCGAGCGGTGTCTCTGCTGCTTCTGTGCCATCTCGTTCTTCTTTTTCTTCTGCCGAAGCACTTCCTGTGTATTCTCAATCGCTACCTTCTGCTTGAGTTGACGCTCTTTCTGTGCCACACGGCGCTTCACTTCATGTTCCTTCTGCTGGCTCTTACCACTGTTTTCCTTCTGCGCAGACTGCTGCTCGCGCTCTTCCTCGCGCAGATTGCGCACTTTCAGCTGCGCACAGCGCACCATCCGTCTCGCATGCGCAAGCGCATCCGCCACTTCCCTGGAATCATACTGTCCGGATGCCGCCGCACGCTGAAGCATAGACACCTTGCTCTTTGCACGGGTCAGCGCCGCGGATGCACTCTGCGGCTTCTTCGCTCGGAGCAGCTGTCCGGAAATATCTCTGTGATTATAATTGAGCTGTTTTTTCGAGGTTCCCCCTGAACTACTGACCCCCGCCATCTGCTCAAACGTATTTGTGCTTTTTCGGATAGAAAGTGTGCCTGTCATCGATGCCTGACTGTTCACACTTCCCGGTGCATTGATGCTGATTCCCATATCCACATTCCTCCCTGAATGTATCCCTGACTGAATCCGTTCATATGGTATACATCGGCCGAAATTGAATTTTTCGTTAGGTTTCCTGTATGAAACAGCGGATTTCTGTTATAAACGGTCACAGAAGCCTTCCAAGCAGCCAACACATCCGGGTCACATCCAGAATGTTTGCCAGCACCAGAAGCCCGAGTACAGTAAACATCAGTTTTTCCGGCACCGGCATTTTCCCCTTACTGTGTGCACCGCTTCCGCTCTGCGCAGCATCTGCACTGCCTGTCTTCCAGACAGCCTTCATGCCGCCCATGTTCCACACGGCATCCGCGCACACATAGATCAGCACAAAATACAGATAGAGGTACGGCCGGTTTGCCGATGCGTAAATTGTCGGTGAAAATCCCATGACCACCCCCATGGCAAAACCGCCTGCCAGTAAAAACGCCGTCCACAGGTAATGCTTCCACGCGCCGTCCGCCAGCTGCCACAGGGCGTATAGAATCCCCCAAACAGACAGTACCAGAAATACCAGCGGCATATAGGTTACCAGAGCATGCCAGTCCCAGTGTGTCGTCTGTTCCGGTCGCACGAACACCTTTTTCAAGGATGGGTGGCTGACACGCACCATCGCCTGTCCAAACAGCAGCAACGCCGGAATCCCCGCCAAAAGCGTCTTACGGTAATCGCCTGTCTTACGATACACAAGCAGCACAAGCACTGCTGCCACAACGCAATAGACCGGATCAAGCTGTGCGATAAAGATCCGTTCCACATTGGCAAGTCCCATGTAGAGCTTCTCTGCAAATGTAAAATCAGCGAACTCCGGCATTCTCCCCGCCATCTCCTGCGCGCTCCGGATTGCATTTCCCGGACAACTGAAAATATATATGAGGGAAATAATATCTATGCCGCACAATGCATAGAGAAGCGGCTGTTTCATACGATTTTCTGAGATATAATGCAGCACTTCCATACCAAGCAGCAGAAGCAGCAGCACCGCAGCCTGTTCCTGGCTGCCCGCATAAGCACACGCCAGAAGCGCTGCTGCCGCCTCCCACACCGGCACTTTTCTGCCGCAGCGAAGCTGCTTTAACACCATGCCGATCACCAGAACGCCCCAGAGCGGCCAGAGATAATTGGTCGTCGTCGCAATCCATCCGGCGGATGCCATATCCGCAAACGGATAGAGCAGCACCAGTCCGGTTACAAACCAGCGTCCGCGCCCGGTCACACCCAGCAGTCCGCAGAGCAGCACCGGGAGGGACGTAAAGATGACAATATCAAGGATTTTCCAGAGCAGCGGACAGTGCACCAGTGGAATTAACACCGCCTCGATCACCATGCGCGATGACCATGTCTCATAGCGATGTGCCAGGATCTCGCCGAGTGAACTGTTACCGTCCAGAAGGGTTTTAAAATAGACCATATCATCGCCGACATTCGTGGACAATACCACATGCCAAAGGACGGCGGCAAGCGCCGCCGCCACAAATGCACCGTTTTCATAAAACCATGTCCGTTTTGCTCCGGTGTCTCCTTTTAACATATTTCAGCACCTGCCGGCATCGGTTTCTCCGGCGTCATCAGCGCCAGATTGCCTTCCGCATCCTCAGCGCATAAAAGCATCCCCTCTGAGAGAACTCCCGCAAGCTTCGCAGGCTTTAAGTTTACCAGTACCATCACTTTTTTACCGACCATCTCTTCCGGCGTGTAATACTTGCGGATACCGGAAACGATCTGCTTCACCTCGCTGCCGACTCTTACCTGGGAGCACAGAAGCTTCTTTGATTTCTCCACAGCCTCACAGGAAATAATCTCTCCCACCTGGAACTGAAGCTTCATAAAATCATCATATGTGATTTCTTCCTTCGCCTCGATGTCGATGACGTCTTCTACTTTTTCTTCTGCAGAAGTCTCCTCGCCAAGCGCTCTCTGCTCCGCCTCAAACTCCTTCTTCTGTGCCTCGCGGATCGCTTCTACCTTCGGCATCACATCCTTTGCATCCAGACGTGCGAATAAGATCTCCGGCGTCTCTGTCACTTTCGTGCCGTTCTCATACAGGCCAAACTGATTCAGTTCCTCAAAACCGCGGAGTTGTGTATGAAGCTGTGCCACAATCTTCTCTGCGGTCTCCGGCAGAAAGCTGTACAGCAGGGATGCGCCTACCGTAATTGACTCTGCCAGATTATAAAGCACCTCTGCCAGACGGTCGGATTTTGCCTCGTCCTTCGCAAGTACCCACGGTGCCGTCTCATCGATATATTTATTGCAGCGGCGGAACACGCCGAATACTTCAGAAATGGCATCTGCCACACGCAGATCCTTCATCTTCTGTGCCACTCTGTCTCTGGCTCCGATCACAACCGCCTTTAAGTCTTCGTCCACTTCCTCTGTCACGCCTGTGCTTCTTACCACACCGCTAAAATACTTGTTGCTCATGGAAACCGTACGGTTGACGAGATTTCCAAGGATGTTGGCAAGATCGGAATTAAAGCGCTCCACCACCAGTTCCCAGGTAATCACACCGTCGTTCTCAAACGGCATCTCATGCAGTACAAAGTAACGGGTTGCATCCACGCCGAACAGATCCACCATATCGTCCGCATAGATCACATTTCCCTTGGATTTGCTCATCTTGTCTCCGCCCTGTAAGAGCCACGGATGTCCGAATACCTGCTTCGGCAGCGGGAGATCCAGCGCCATCAGGAAAATCGGCCAGTAGATCGTATGGAAACGGATGATGTCCTTGCCGATCAGATGCAGATCTGCCGGCCAGTTCTTTTTAAATAAATCGGAAGAATTGCCGTCCGCATCATAACCGATCTTCGTGATATAGTTGGTCAGCGCGTCCAGCCATACATAAACCACATGCTTCGGGTCAAAGTCCACCGGAATTCCCCAGGAAAATGACGTTCTGGAAACACACAGATCCTGCAATCCCGGAAGCAGGAAATTGTTCATCATCTCATTTTTTCTGGATACCGGCTGAATGAACTCCGGATGGGTGTTAATATGCTCGATCAGACGATCCGCATATTTGCTCATCTTGAAGAAGTATGCCTCCTCCTTCGCCGGCTTTACCTCTCTCCCGCAGTCCGGACACTTGCCGTCCACCAGCTGGGACTCTGTCCAGAAGGACTCACACGGCGTACAGTAAAGTCCCTCGTAAGATCCCTTGTAGATGTCTCCCTGATCGTACAGCTTTTTAAAAATCTTCTGCACCTGTTTCTCATGGTCTGCATCGGTCGTGCGGACAAAGTTATCGTAGGACGTGTTCATCAGATCCCAGATGCGCTTTACCTCGCCTGCCACATTGTCTACATATTCTTTTGGCGTAATGCCTGCTTTTTCTGCCTTCTCCTGGATCTTCTGGCCATGCTCGTCTGTTCCGGTCTGGAAATAAACATCGTAGCCCTCCAGTCTCTTATAACGCGCGATCGCATCTGCGAGCACGATCTCATACGTATTTCCGATATGCGGCTTGCCGGATGTGTAGGCAATCGCGGTCGTCATGTAAAATTTTCCCTTGTCACTCATTTTGTCTGCTCCTTCCTAATAAAACAAAAAAATCCCGTCTTCGGGGCTGTATCAGCCACCAGAAGACGGGATGACTCCCGTGGTACCACTTCTATTCACACAGAATCTGCACTCTGTGCCTCTGCGGATATCGCAACCAATATCCCCCGCTGTAACAGGCGGTCCCGTCAGAACTTATCGCTGTCCTTAGTAACGTCCAGTGTTCAGTCCTGCCACTCCAAAGCCATCTTCCATCCGCCCTTCCTCATTTCCTCGCAGCAAGCTGCAACCGCGCAGCTGGAAATCTCTCTGTAAAGTATCTGCAGATGTACTCTCTTTTTCCTCGTGTTTGTGTGTATCGACTTTTTTAAGATTAGCACCAAACCTGCGGAAAGTCAAGCATTCGTAAGCACAGACGCCCCAGAGAAAAAGTATTTTACTTTTCCACATACTCTTCCCGCAGCGGGTCTTCTGCAGCGATCGATACGTCTTCCAGGGTAATTTCCCGCAGCGGACTTTCCGGCAGGCCGCAGAGTGAGACACCGATGGCAGCATGGTTTCCCCGGATATGGGCACTGTCAAATAGAACGTAGAAAAATCTTTCCCTTTTCAAGCCGCCCCAACACAGTTCCGATCCGCCTGCCGACGCTCCGTAAAACACCTAAACGGTATGCTGCTTGCATAATTGTTTATTATCATACATATAAGAATCGGCCTTATCCAATAATATCTGCATTGTACATTCCTTATAGTCTTCGGATAACGCCCATCCGCATGCATAATCGATTGACATAGGATTTTCATTGCCATTTAATCTATCTTTTTCCCTGCGTAAGTATTTTAAAATATCCTCAACCTCCGCTTTACTGGTATGATATATAACTGCCATGAATTCATCCCCGCCATACCTTCCAACAAAATCTTCTTCCGGAATCACATTGCGTAAAAGCCGGGCAAAATTCATTATTAGCTGGTCTCCTGCCGAATGTCCCATTGTGTCATTCACCGTTTTCAAATTATTCAGATCAAACATTATGCATGCTGTCGGTTCAGTAATGATCTCTTTATTATTAAGTATTTTCTCACATGCACTTTTATTGGGTAATCCTGTATGGCTGTCTGTATATGCCCTCTGTTCTAACAGCTTGTTTTGCACTGCCATCTTCATTGCCATCAGCGTCTGCATAATAACCAATATTACCAGGCACAACATATCAAGTGCTGACAAAATCTCTATGGTACGAATCTTTCTTGCAATCTTTTCTGAATAATTTTCCGCTGCAGATACTGTTTCATCTGACATCTTAAAATAAGTTTCACTCATATTTACAATATCTGTATTTTCATATCCCCCGCTTCTCACCGCTTCAATTTCTATTTTTAATTTTTCCCAGTAGTCACTCTGAACCTGTAATTTATCCTGATATTCTTTATCATGAAGCTTTACCAGATCATAATGTCCATCCTGGTATTTTAATCCGCTCAGAATATCATCCAGATACTGAACTAATTCTTCATTCTGGTTTCCTGTAATTTCTAACTTTACTTCACGCTGTGTGGCTCCACGTACCAGACCTGCATAATTTATTACCCGTGCAGTCCCCTGTAACCTGTTGATCTGTACCATCATAAAGACAATAAGAACTACCAATACCAATATAAGACCGCTTTGTGTAATGCCAATTATATTTTTCTTTTCCTTATTCAACTCCATCTCTCCGTTTACCCCTATACCTTCAATAACCTTCATTTCACCTTTAACTGGATTTATTTTTAATAATGATTATATCCTCTCTCTGACTGTGTGTCAAAAAAACAGGGAGCAGATTCTGCCCTGCAGAATCTGCTCCCTGTATGGAACTCATATTCTATCTTTTATACTTCCAGTCTTACAATGACAAAACGATAAACAATACGTTCACCGTACAACAGACAACTGTCAGCGCCGTCAGGAACACTGCGGACGGCACTGCCGCTTTGGAAACCGCCGCAGTCACGCCCGCATCCGCCGCCGGCTCTGCTTTCCGTCCAGATACCGCCACAGCCGCCGGCTCCTTCCACACGCTGCGCTGCCGGCAGATGCCAGACAGTGTGACCGCCAGAAGAATCCCGTACAGCGGCGCATACACGCGCTCACCCGAGACGTAGATCGTCGCCATAAAGCCCAGCACCATCCCGGCACCAAAGCCGCACCCCACCAGAAGCAGCACGCTGATGAAAGCAAACAGATCGTCGCCAAACAGCTGGTACAGCGCATAGACCATCGCCGCCACCGTCACTGCCAGATACACCATGGGAATCCACGTCGACAGATCGCTCCAGCTCCACTCCAGAATCTCCCCCGGCATCACGAACAGCCCCGAGAGCCCCGGATATGCAGTTCTTAACACTGTCTGTCCGAACAGAATGAGCAGCGGAAACGCTGAAAAAAACGTCCTGCGGTAATCTTTCGTCTTCTCCCAGACAAGCCATGTCCAGATCAGCACCACCAGAAAAAATACAATGTCCGCATTGGCGATAAACACGCGCTCAATACTCAAAAGTCCCAGATACAGCTTCTGTCCGAATCCAAACGTCGCGTAAACCGGAAGATCCGCAATACTGACCGCATTGCGTCCGGCATTGCCCGGACAGAGTGCAATTACAAGCAGTGAAACCACATCGATCACCGCAAGAATCCCCAAAATCACTGCATTTCCCGGCCTTCTGTGCGCTTTCCACAGATACACGCCGCTAAGCACGAGCAGCAGCGTCATAATCACGGCATACTGTTCATGACTTCCTGTCACAACCGCGACAGGAACCGCAGACACTGCCGCTGCCGGGTGAATTTTCTCCGCAAGCGCAAGCTTCCTTATCACCCACGCCACATAAAAAAATCCCCAGAACGGCCAGAAATGTGTAACTGTTGTCGTAATCCATCCCGCCGTACCCATGTCGTGAAACGGAAAAATCAGCACCGCCGCTGCCGCGCACCAGTTCATCGTCTTCCCACCGCCGAAAAGCCCGGACAGCAGAAGAGGCAGCGTCGCAAACAGCAGAAAATCAATGATTCTCCACAAAAACGGGCACTGTATGACATTGACCAGTACACACTCCGACACCACGCGCGACGTCCAGGTCAGATAACGCTGCGTCAGATACGCCCATAGCGTCGTGTCTTTTGTGGCATCCCGGAAAAAAATGTCGTCCCCCGCCATCGGCTTCATCCCGACGTGGTACACCAGTCCGATCACCGCCACCAGCACAAACGGAAGGTATGCCGCGTATCTGCTACTCTTCCTCATACATATCATCCATCTTCGTACCACAGTTGCTGCAATATACAGCACCTTCCGGCATCTTCGCACCGCACTTCGGACATTCCGCAGAACCCTGAATCCGCAGAACCTCGGCTTTCATGCGCTCGATCTCCTCCACAGCTTCCCTGATCAGGAAAAACTGCTCTGCTTCTTCACATTCTTCCTCATCCTTGTGCTTCTCATAATAAGAGCGTCCCAGCTCCTCATACTGCTTCTGCACATAGTCCTCCTTGGACTTGATATCCAGCTTTAACTTTGCAATCTCGGATACATCCTTCGCCTTCTGGCTGACATCCTTCCCCGCACTTACCAGTGACTCGCTTAACTTATCAAAAAATTCCATGAAGCTTTCCTCCCTGTCGTTTCCTTTTCCCCAGTATAACGCCAATTTTCCTTTACAGCAATCGAAAAAGCAGGAAAAATCTTTTTCTGCAAAATCTTTTCATGCTACCGCATGCAGATATACACAAGATAGACCACATAGAGCGCCAGCATCACAATGCCCTCGAAGCGGTCCAGCTTCTTCTTCGTCCAGGCGAGCGCCCACACCAGTACGCTCATCGCAACCAGAATCACAATATCGATCACATTTTCCATGATAAATGTGATCGGACTGATCGTCGCTGCGATACCGAGCACAAACAGAATATTGAAAATATTGGAGCCGATCACATTGCCGAGCGCCATATCCAGCTCATTTTTGCGCGCTGCAACCACCGAGGTCACAAGCTCCGGCAGGCTGGTTCCACAGGCAACAATCGTAAGTCCGATCAGATTCTGGCTGAGTCCCAGCTTTGCAGCAACCGTGGATGCGCCGTTTACAACAAAATCCCCACCGAACTTGATCGCCACAATACCTCCGACGATAAACACAATGCATTTCCACACCGGCAATACCTCATACTCATCATCTCCGGCAGCAGCACGCGCTTTCAGTGCCGAACGCACCATCCAGACCAGAAAAGCGACAAATACAATAAAAAGGATGATTCCGTCTGCCCTGCCAAGCTGCATTCCCAGATATCCGCAGACTAAAAGCAGGACTGCACAGACCACAGAAAACGGAAACTCTTTTTTCAGCGTACTCTTTTCCACATAGAGCGGATTAAAAAGGGCACAGAATCCACAGACCACCATCAGATTAAAAATATTAGAGCCAATAGCATTGCTGACTGCAAGTGCATTATTGTTCGTTACCGATGCCGTAATACTGACCGCACATTCCGGAAGGCTTGTTCCCATCGCCACGATCGTAAGTCCTATAATGATTGAAGGCACTTTCAGCATTTTTGCCACGGAAGAGCTTCCCTCCACAAAAAAATCTGCTCCCTTAATCAGAAGCACAAATCCAACAACAAGCAGCACAGCTGCCCAAAGCATTTCTGTCATAATAATCTCCATTCCTCTCTGTTTTCTCTACTGTAATTATTTTCTCAAAGTTATCTCGACTTCCAGTAATCCGGCACCTATCCCACAAATCCGAGATGCTCCAGCAGAATCTTCACGCCAATCAGCACCAGGATAATACCTCCAGCAAGTTCTGCCTTTTTCTTATAGCGGTTTCCGAAAAAATTGCCAACATAGACGCCGCCGATGGAGATACAAAACGTGGTAAGACCGATGATCATGACTGCCTCCCCGATCGGGTAATTCAAAAATGCGAATGTAATTCCGACCGCAAGTGCATCGATACTGGTCGCCACCGCCAGCACAAGCATCTCTTTTAAGTCGAGTGGCGGATCCAACTTGTCGATCTCCACATTCTCATCCTCCGGACGCACCGCCTCGGCGATCATCTTGCCGCCGATGAGTACCAGCAGCACAAAGGCAATCCAGTGATCAATACTGGTAATGTAGCTCTCAAACTGTGTGCCGAGCGCCCAGCCGATAAACGGCATCAGCGCCTGAAATCCTCCAAAAAACAGACCGATCACAAGCGCCTGTTTTTTGTTTACCCTGCGCATCGCAAGGCCTTTACAGATCGACACTGCAAACGCGTCCATCGAAAGGCCCACTCCAATGAGCAGCAATTCAATAAAAATAGCCATACCAACCTCCACATTTTATTCTGCCCCTGCCACAGGGCGCACATACACATTCAGCCCGGATGCATTTTCCGCCGGCGCACACATAAAAAAAGAGACTGATGTATATCCTCTGCGCACCGCTTCCGTCTGCGATGTGAAGCCAAAGATATACATGAGTCTCATTCTTTAAGATTTGCCAGGTCAGGCTGTCCGACCGGTCTGTTGACAAATCACGCGCTGCGCGAACTACTCCCTCACGGAATCTGCATTCACCAATAATGCTGTTTCCTTACTATATAGCAGCCCACATTTTTTGTCAACTGATTTGTCGAAAAAACAACCTTTTTATCCCAGAAGCTCGAGAATTTCCTCCTTGGTAAAGGAAACAGAGTCCATTCCCTCCCCCTCGAGCACCTGCTTTGCCAATTCCTTTTTGCGCTCCTGTATCGCAATGATCTTCTCCTCGATCGTTCCCTCGGATACCAGCTTGTAGACCGTCACAACATGCTTCTGCCCGATGCGGTGGGCGCGGTCCGTTGCCTGGTTCTGCACCGCCACGTTCCACCACGGATCATAGTGGATCACAATATCCGCAGCCGTCAGGTTCAGCCCGGTTCCTCCTGCCTTTAAGGAAATACAGAATACCGGCACGTCGTCCTCGTTAAAGCTCTCCACCATCTGCATGCGCTTTTCCTTGCCGACAGAACCGGTCAGCATGTAGTAGTCAATCCCGGCCTTCTTAAGCCCTGCAGCCAGACGCTCCAGCATGGACGTAAACTGCGAGAACAATAACACCTTGTGCCCGGCGCCAACCGCATTCTCGATCAGTTCCATGCACATCTGCGCCTTCGCGGATTCTCCCTTATAGCCCTCAAACAGGAGTCCAGGGTCACAGCAGATCTGCCGCAGTCTCGTCAGCTCCGCCAGAATCTGAATCTTCTCGGAACGGAATTCCTTCTCGGATTTGCCCTCCAGACTCTCCTTCATGCGCTGCACATGGGCATCATAGAGCGCAAGCTGCTCTCCTTCGAGCTTCGCGAAGACATTCTCCTCCAGCTTCGCCGGAAGATCCCGCAGCACTTCCCCCTTCAGACGGCGCAGGATAAACGGCCGGATCATGCGCTGCAGGCGCTGCATACGGTTTTCATCCCCGTTTACCACGATCGGGATCTCGATCTCCTCCCGGAACCGCTGATAAGTATATAAAAATCCCGGCATCAGATAATCAAAAATGCTCCACAGTTCGCTCAGCCGGTTCTCGATCGGCGTTCCGGTCAGCGCCAGCTTGAAACCCGCAGTAATCTGCTTGACGCCTTTTGCCGCCTGGGTTCCAGGGTTCTTGATATACTGCGCCTCGTCGATCACCTGAATCGCAAACACCATATCACGGTACAGCTCCACGTCGCGTTTTAACAGGTCGTAGGACGTAATCAGCACTTCCCCTTCCTTCGTGTGTCTGACAATCCTCTGGCGCTCTGTGGCGAGTCCGGTCACGAGCGTCGTCTTGATCTGCGGGGCAAAGCGGCTGATCTCTTTCTGCCAGTTGTAGACGAGCGACGCCGGACATACGATAAGGGAACGGTGCCACTCCCGCTCTCCTGCCTTAGCACTCTCCTGTTCCGACAAGAGCAGACTGATGACCTGCAGGGTCTTGCCCAGTCCCATATCGTCCGCAAGGATTCCGCCGAATCCGTTCTCGCGCAGTGTCTTTAACCACAGAAAACCGCTCTTCTGGTAGCCGCGCATGATACTGCGGAGCGAATCCGGCACCTCATAATCGCTGTCCTCGATCGTCTTCATATTGCGGACCATGCCCTTGAACTCGCGGTTTTTCTCCACGGAAAGCTCCTGATTGCTCTTTAACGCCGCGTCCAGATACATCGCGCGGTATTTTGGTACGTTCACATGACCTTTTTTCAGTCCGGATTCTGTCAGGCGGAGATCCTCGCTGATCTCCGCAAGCAGCCCCAGACCATCCTCGCGCACATCAAGAAAATCTCCGTTTTTCAGACGGACGTATTTCTTTTTCCGGTCGTACCGGGTCAGAAGATATGCCAGCTCCTCGCGCGACATCTCATCCGAGTGGATCTGCAGTTCCAGAAGATCGCTCTTTAGCGCAACGCCCACCGAAACCGACGGTGAAGAAACGACTTTCATTCCCCGGAAATCCTCCGTCGTGTAGATCGACATATACTCGCTGAGGCGCTGCAGACCACTGCTGATGAGCTGATAGAGCATGTCCTCATTGTGCGAGAGAATGAATATCGTCTGCCCGAGCCCGTATTCGTTGAAGTACGGCTCGACCAGCGTGCGCACGCGCATCTCCTCCCCGAGATCCCGCACCTCGCCCGGCTCAATCTTCTGTAATACGTTATATTTGTCGTCCCCGTAGGCAGCGACCAGCTTCGCACCGACCGTCTGGTTGTCCTGCTTGTCCAGATACAGCTCAAACTCCGGCTTTTTCGGGACGTAGAGCGTCTCATCGAAGCCCTCCGCCGTTACCCGGAACGTCTCCCTTAAAAGCGGTAGCAGATCCCTGCAGAACGACGGCAGCTCGTCCGCCGCAATGTAACATTCCCCGCCGGTCTGCCGTTCCATATAGTCAAAGAAATCTCCCGTCTTCGCCTTTAATGCCTCACTGCTGCGATAGATCATGCCGTCTTCATAAAAATAGTAAAATCTGCTTCCCCTTATGACGTGCAGATCCTCCAGCACAAGGAACACACCGGACGCCCCTGCGCGTATCTCAAGCTTCGGCTTGCGCTCTTCCTCCTGCACATGATACTCCTCCTCCGGCAGATACCCGATTTCGGCAGATAATGGCATTTCCCCGATGGCGTCAAAAAAACGGTCGATGCCGACCTCATCGAGCTCCATCGTGCGCTCATATCCCCCGGTGTAAGCATAATAGGCATGAAATCTGCTCTGACGCTTCTTGTCGTCATCCTGCATCCGCATAAACTCTACCATCCGCCATGCATCTTCTGTAAATGCCTGTCTGTTGTGATAAAAGTCCAGCTTTTTTCCGTAATGCACCTTTTCATTCCGCTCGATGGAATGTAAAAAGGCAGAAATATTCTTTAATACATACTTCTGCTCCATTCCGATCTTAAACTCCACCGTCGCATAACTGTAATCCATCTTAAAATAAGGCTCCAGTTCCACCTTTCCATAGACACTCTCCGGAATCAGATAGCTCACGCCGGCACGCAGTGAATACTGGTTCAAAAGCGTCTTGAACGCTCCCGCCGTCTGCATCGGGGCGGCAGGCTTCTCCTCCGCGGCGCTTCCCTGCTCTCCCACCTCATGTCCGGTGCGCTTCGCAGCCAGAATGTCCTTCGCCTGTCTGCGGTTGACGTACGCAAGAAGCGCTGCGACACAGTGTTTGCACATCCCCTCATAATTATAAAATGCCTCGCAGGTACAGTTGCTGCTCGACACCGTGCCGTATTCCTCATCGACAACTACCGTCACCCGGTAGCTGCTCTGTTCCCTTCCACGTACTTCCGCCCGCACCTCGGCAACCGGCAGATCATGCTCCAGATAAATATCATACGCGAAATCCAGCACGCCCCCTGTCTCATATAATTCCTTTCCTTTCCGGTAGACTGCCGGATACACGTCCTCTTTGATATCCGATACGGAAAACATAACCTCTCCTCCTGCTTTTGCCCTCTGTTCTCTGACATATTATTGTACCATAAAATCCTTTTTTCTTCATTCTTTTCTTTTAATTTTTTTGTCAGAATATGGTACAATGAGACATATCTTGTGATTGAAATACTTCTTATTTTCTATGGAGGTCTGTCATGATACAATATACGATCCATGAAGTTGCCGCTTTACTTAATATCTCCACGGATGCCATCCGGCTCTACGAGAAGGAGGGACTTGTCACGCCCACGCGCAATCCGGAAAACGGCTACCGCTACTATAACACCGAGCAGATTCACCGCATCATGGGAATCTGTCTCTACCGCAAGCTACATGTGAGCATTGCCGAGATCAAGCGCCTTGTCGAAGTGTCTACACTGGAAGATATCTCCGATGGTTTTTCCGGTTTCATTGATTCCCGCAAAAAAGAGATTGCGCGTCTCACACTTGAAGTGGAGCAGATGTCCTATATGAAACAGCATCTGGATACCCTGGATGAAGGCAGCCGCACTATAAGCATCCAGACGCTTCCCGCTGTCTATCCGCTCTACCATCAGGATTCCGCTTTTTTAGGCTACCGCACGCTAAAGGATGTCTTTCATTCCCCGCTGTTTTCGATGGGGAATTTCAGCTACATCCTCTCCGTGGAGCCGTCCGGTTCCTGCCGGGTCAGTGCCCTCCAGTTTGCCATCCGCGAGCCGATGCTTGCACTTACCCAGCTCAATTCCTCCAATCTGCCCAGACGGGACAGCTGCCGCTGTCTCTACACCGTAGCCGCATTTCCGACCGAACAGGAGATACTCTGGGATCTCTCCGCCATCCTGAAATACGCCGGGGAGCATCAGCTTTCCTGCAAACCGGAGGCTTACGCTTTCTACGTCTTCAGCATAGCACAGCCAGATGTCATCCTGGATTATTACGAAGTATATCTTCCGCTGGAAGACTCCTGATTTTTTCAACCTCCTATTGACCTTAGACCTGCACCAAGGTCTATGTTAGTATCACAAACATCTGGTACTTTCGTACAGGAAAAGGAGGTCTATCATGAACGATTCAAGAGAGTTAACGTTACAGGAACGCTCCACAAAGCGTGCCAACTATTGTCTGATGCTTACAGTTCTCATCATTTCCATCTATATGATGTTTCTGTTTATCGGAACCATTCTGCAGGGAAATCATGCTCTTTTCCGTCTTTTTGTCATTGCTGGCATGATTGCCCTCCCTGCAGCTGTTAGTACATTGTTCTATTTTTTTAATCCAGTTTCCATACGCTACCGCAATGTCGCGCTTACATGCTTTCTGATCATTTATGAAGTCAGCTGTCTATCCTCAAAACTTTTTGTCTATAATCTCTTTATGATTCCCATACTTGTCGCACTGTTAATGTACTTTGACCTGAAACTGGAAATCTGCGCCGGTGTATTAAATATGGTCTGCTGTATTTTAAACGGTGTTTACTCTGTCCATGTGCTTGGAACCAACTCTCTTTCCGAAACCAATATGATCTTTGTGATCTGCTCAATTATTATTGTCATCAATACAATTACCTGTCTGGCATCCCGCGTGGCCGTCCTGCACAACACAGAGGAGCTCGCCGAACTGGAAGCCCACAAGAAAAAGCAGGAGGATATGATGAATTCCATCGTGACCGTCGGCACATCCGTCAATGAATCCACCCAGTCCATTCATGCGCTGATCGAGGAGATGACAGAGGCAACCGGCTGCGTCAGCCAGGCAATGGGCGACATTACCGTAAGCATGGAGAGCACAGTCGCAGGCATTCAGGAACAGGCTTCCATGACCGGACGGATTCAGGACATCATTGCCGATACCGTGTCGATCGCAGACGCACTTACCAACATCTCCCAGTCTTCTGGTAAAAATGTAGAGACCGGTCAGGCACTTGTGAGCAATATTGTCTCCCAGACGGAGGAAGTAGAATCCGAGAATAAGCTCGTAAAGGAAAATATGACTGCACTGCAGGCACATACGCAGGACATGTTAAAAATTATCAGCATTATCCAGCAGATCTCCGCACAGACCAATCTTCTCGCCTTGAACGCCACGATAGAAGCAGCGCGCGCAGGGGAGGCAGGCAGGGGGTTCGCTGTTGTCGCGGAGGAGATCCGCATGCTCTCCGAGCAGACCAAACAGTCCACCGAAAATATTGAGGAAATCATCACAAAGCTGAACAAAAATGCCGGTGACACAATCGCCTCGATGGATCATGTCATGGACAAGATCGGCAATCAGGTCAGCATGATTCATGATATTGAAGAAAATTTCAGCGGCATCCGCTCCGGTCTGACCGGCCTCGAAAAGAATGCCGCCGCCATCTCAGAGAAGACACGCATTTTAAGAGAAACCAACACCATGCTTGTCGATGAGACCAACACGCTCTCTTCGACAAGCGAGGAGATCAGTGCCTCCGCGGAGGAGACCAACGCGATGTGCACCGACAATGCCGAGCGCTTCAAGAGCGTCAACAATGTCATCGCGGAGCTTGCCGCCGAAGCCGGCAAAATGAACGGCTTTATCGAAGAGTACCACCGGCTGCATGACGTGGACACCAGCGCCGAGACAGCAATCTCCCGGCCGGCGCTCCACACGGCATAAACCGGCGATTTCTAACCATGCCGTTCTCACATCGGCGATCGTCCGTGTCTTTCCAGGCTTTGAACACACTAGGGGGTGTGTTCGCACAGCATAAGACAATTTCAGGACTTTTGTGCAGCGCCTGGCACACCGATGAACAAAATATAAGGAATTGTCGCAATAAGTATAAAGTTCTTTTGAGTGATAAGTAATATTATAAGAAATAGATACTTAAAAGTTCCAGATAAACAGACGGCGGCAAATTCTGACCGCAAAATTCGGTATTTCTAACCATGCCGCAGCTGGCATCCGTGATGATCCGTGTCTTTCCAAG
>OGYR01000180.1_pt1 | contig 55925 bp, 45 predicted proteins | sample 1576661 | NCBI WGS metagenome assembly OGYR01 (sample SAMEA3541490, study PRJEB24748) | human gut metagenome | biome: human gut; feature: human-associated habitat; material: faeces | place: China | collected 2012
CCCGCGCCCGGTCCACTCCGCGCTCGACCTGTCCAGGCTCGAGTCGGTCGGGTTCAACATGCCCGACTGGGAGGAAGAACTGGGGGAGTACCTCAAGACGCTCTAGCCGCTATTAACTTTTCGAGAGAAAAAGCCGCCGCTTGTTAACGGCGGCTTTTCTTATGCCTGGCGTATAGTCCCGCTGCAATAAGGGCGGCTGCGGTCGCCAGACTCACTGCAAGTCCCGCAAGGGCACCCGGAGTCTTGTAGGTCATCACGACCCTATTCGCGCCTTTCTGTATGTTCAGGGACGACAAACCCTTATCGGCGGCGGGCGTTAGTTCTGCGGCGGTTCCGTTTACCGTTACGTTCCAGCCCTCATCGTACGGAACGCTCAGCAGCAGGTTGCCGTCATCCTTGGCGGTATACTCGCCTTCGATCCTTCCGTCCTCAAAAACCGTCGGAACAAATTCGCTCGTCTTAAGCGAGTTAATAATCTGCTCGAAAACGTCCAGATTGAGGGCGTAAAAGACCGGCTCATTGTCTTGGGGCATGTCTGTATAGCCCTCTGCGACTCCGATTGACACCGTATGCTGGCTCGGGGCGTCCGATGCATCCGCAATCTGGCGGATATTATTGTCGAATCTCCAGGCCTCGTTTTCGATCGTTCGCTGGTCGATGGTAAGGGTGACGGGCCAATAACTGCCGGCAGTCGTATCTTTGTTGATGTAGAGATACCCGATGGAGCTTGCCGGAAGAGTAACGCTCCATTGCTTTAAGCTATCGCTATTCTCCGTGCTCGTGGCCTCGATCTTGGTATAGAGCTCGACCTCGCGGCCTAGGATTTTGCTGTAGAGGTCGTTCTGCTTTTCGAAGGGGTTCTCGCTCTTCAGCGTGCTGTTTTGGATATCGCTTGAGGCTGCGACGCCAATGCTGAGCGCATAGGGGTTCTCGTACACCGCGCTTGTAGAGTCGGCCTGATTCGTCTTGGCCGAAACGTATCCCGCAGGCGCGTTCTCGGGAATGGCATACTTGACTCCCAGTAGGGCATCGACGGCGAGAATGGGCTCGGCATAACGGGTTGAGAATTCGCCAATGCTGCTATATCCAAGGGAGTTGAGCAGTGCGATGGCCTGCGGGTTGTTGGCAGACGAATACGAAGACAACTGGTTGTACCCAAGCGCCAAGCCTTCGTTGAGGGCGGCGCTGTCGACGCGTGTGGTTGTGCGGTCAATGCGATAGAACGACGCCGAAGTCTGGTCTTGAATGGTCGTGATAGTGTCGGTTGCGGTGGCGACATAGGCGCTGTTGGCTTTTTCGGAATAGCCTGTGTACAGCTGGTTCCACATAACATGGGCGTTGGCAAACAACTCAATGGCGGTTAGTGCCAGGAGGGGCATGATGACGACGGGGCGATAGGCTTGACGCAATTTGGGCTGGTTTTTGAGCGCCTGCTGCGCGTGTCCTGCGGCCCACAGCGCAAAGAAGCTCAGCAAAAAAGCCGTGCGCGAGTAGAAGCCGTTGGGAACGCGCATGCCGCACCAGATGTACTCGAGCGGGCTCAAAACGGAGCTTGCGACCAGGATTATCGTGACGACGAGTGTTGCGATGCGCGTCTTGATCGAAACCGTGCGGTTAACCAGCAGGCTCACCGCAAGCAGCATCATGACGATGCCGCAATAGAACTGCGGTGTGCTTTCGTTGCTTACCCACATGCAGGGAAGAAAGCCCCTGATGAGCGACTTGAGGCTGGTTTTAAGTAGGGGGCCGAGTGCTAGAACGGGACCGCCCTTGGACATGGCAAGGATGGTCGGCAAAAAGGTCCAGGCGGACAGAAGCAGTCCGAGCGCGATAGCCCCGGCGAATCGCAGGGCCCGATCGAGCATGAGCTTCCAGCTAAAACCTTCTTCTGCAACATAATCGACAAATTCGACCAATACGAAGATGCAGAGGAACAGGATGCTGATGTAGGCCGTATACCAGCAGAACATGACATTGAGCGCCGTTGCGATGACGAGGCGGATCATGCGCTGCTTGCGAATGAGCTCGTAGCATCCGAAGGCGCAGATGGGTAGCAGGATAAGGCAATCAATCCAGAGCGGATTACACAAATTACTTATGGTCCAGCTGCAAAACGTGAACGAGAGGGAAAGCAGGAATGCTGCGGGCTTGGGTAGGTCAAAGCGCTTTTGCACATACCAAGCGCTGCTGATGTGGATGCAGCCCAGTTTGAGCGCGGAGATAACAAACACGAAGAGCGTTAGCTTGTCTGCGGGAAACAGCGCGCAGAGCAGGTTGAAGGGGCTGGCGAGGTAGTAGCTATAGAGCCCCCATGTGTCCATGCCGAGTCCTTGCGAGAAGGAATAGCGAAGGCTTGCCTCGCCTAAAAGGACGCGCCGGAACCAAGCAAAGAAGTCGATGTATTGGTATTTGAGATCGTTGGTGAGAAACGAGTTGTCGCCAAAGGGGTAGACATGCCCTGCCACTGCAAGTGCGACAAAGAGTGCGACGGAAAATGCGAAGCAGGCGGCGTAGAACGCCACATTCTTGAGCGTGCTGTTATTGGGCCGTGTCATCAGATTCCTCGTTGGATTCTCGAATGATATAGATGGGACGTCGCTTGGTTTCCAAGTAGGCTTTTGCCAAGTATTCACCTATGATTCCCAGGCACAGAAGCTCCATGCCGCCAAACAGCGTTATGAGGCAGGCGAGCGACGGCCATCCGCCGACGGGGTCGCCCCAGACAAGCGTCTTTACTAGGATGACGACGAATCCCAGAATAGCGATGAGGCAGAAGACGATACCTGTGAGGGCGGCGAGGGGAGAGCGGCGCCGTGGAAAACGCGACGATGCCGTCGATGGAATAGAGGAGCAGCGACCAAAAGCTCCATTTGGTCTCGCCGGCCACGCGGTTGACGTTTACGTAGGGGAGCCATTTGGTTTTGAAGCCCACCCAGCCGTAAATGCCCTTGGAGAATCGGTTGTATTCGCCCATGGAGATGATGGCGTTGACCATAGGCCGCTTCATGAGCCTAAAATCGCGTGCTCCGTCGACGATGTCGGCCTTGGAAATGCGGTTGATGATCTTGTAGAACATACGGGCACAGAACGACCTGATGGGAGGCTCGCCTTCGCGGGTGGTCCTGCGCGTTGCGACGTTGTCGTAGTCTTCGGTTTGCAAGATCTCGTACATCTGCGGCAGGAGCGAGGGCGGGTCCTGCATGTCGGCATCCATGGTGGCGACATAGTCGCCCTTTGCGTGCTGGAGTCCGGCGAGTAGTGCCGCCTCCTTGCCAAAGTTGCGCGAGAAAGAGTGCCAGCGGATGGCGTATGGATGCGCCGCCGCGGCTTCTGCCTTCATGACGGCGAGCGTTTTGTCTGCCGAGCCATCGTCGATGAGGACGGCTTCAAAGGAAATGCCGAGGTCTTGCTGGTTCATGATGCGAACGACGCCATCGAGCTCTTTGAGAAAGATCGGAAGTGATTCCTGCTCGTTGTAGCACGGCACGACGATGGAGATGAGCGGCATGGTGGTTTACCTCTCGCTTGGCTTGGAAGTGGGGTGGCCGAGCTGGTCGTCGTAGGCGTATTTGCTGTACACGTTGACCTCCCACTGCTTTTTTTCGACCTTTGCCACGGAATCGAGGATGAATCCGGTTGCAAGGCTCAGACCGCACAGGAACATAAACGACGCGGCGAGCATGGCGGTGGGGAAGCGCGGAACGAGGCCGGTGTGGAAATACTCGACAATGATGGGCATGCCCAGAGCGAGGCCGATCACCGCAAACAGAAGCGCGACGAGGCTGAAGAACTTCAGTGGGCGGTAGTCCTTGAACAGCGTACCGATCATCGCGACGACTTTAATGCCGTCGCTCACGGTATTGAGCTTGGACTCGGAGCCTTCCGGACGGTCGCGGTACTCGATGGGCACATCTTTGATGCGCCAGCCGTGGTCGACGGCGTGGATCGAGAGCTCGGTTTCGATTTGGAAGCCCTCGGAAAGCACAGGGAAGGTTTTAACGAACGGGCGGCTCATGGCACGGTAGCCGGTCATGACGTCATCGAAGCTGTAGCCATAGATCCACTTGATCATGGCGCGAACTAGGTTGTTGCCAAAGCCGTGGAAAGCACGCTTGTTTTCCTCGGCGTAGGTGCCGTTGGAAAGGCGGTCGCCTACGGTCATATCGGCCGTGCCGTTGAGGATAGGCTCGCAGAGGGCCTCGGCGGCCTCGGCGGGGTAGGTGTCGTCTCCGTCGACCATCAGGTAGCAATCGGCGTCGATATCGCGAAACATCTGGCGGCACACGTTGCCCTTTCCCTGACGGGGCTCAAAGCGGACCGTGGCGCCGTGCTCGGTGGCGATGCGTGAGGTATCGTCCGACGAGTTGTTGTCATAGACATAGACCGTCGCTTGCGGAAGCTCGCGGTGAAAGTCGTCGATTACTTTGCCGATCGTGAGGGCTTCGTTGTAGCAGGGGATAATAATGGCAATCGTTTGCTCGGCCATGAAGGTTCCTTTGGTCGCGTACAATCGAATCGTTTGTTACATGGTTAAGGTGAGCGCATTGATTCGACAGTTCAAGCTTTTAGATGTGGTACGTGCTTCTTTGCTGGTTGCAGTAAGCATCGCTACGGTGACGTATTGTAGTGGTTCCTTTGCCCTGTTTCCATCGGTCTTGGCGTGCATTGCGATAATCGCATCATTGGTTTATTTCAAAAAGTTGGGATGCAGGGATTTTGCATTTCCGTCTCTTGTTGGTCGAGTTTGCTGTCTTATGAGCTCCCTTGCATTTTCGTTTGTTCTTGTGTTGGGAGCTCATATTCGCGTGGCCGAACCGGTGATAGCCGGCGGGGTTAACGAGAATTATATTGAGCCGTATTCCGTGTATGATATCGTCGCATTTTGCATGATGGCGGCACTGGTCTTTTGGATTTTGTCGGCGCTGGTTCAGCTGTCTGGTTGTGGTCGTCGCTGTGCCTTCGTTAAGAAGTTTCAGAGGGCGAATGGCGGTGATACGTTAGTTCCTGTTTCGGTCTCGTCCGTTGTAATCCGTGCTCTTGTCATTTTTCTTCTGTATCTACCGTTCTTTATGAGGTATTTCCCCGGCCTGTTTTTTGGCGACACCTTTTCTTCGTTCGCTCAGATTATGGGGTGGAATCCCCTGAGCAACCATCATCCGGTTGCTTTCACTTTGATGATGGGCGCTTGCATCAAGATTGTCGGGTTGTTTGGGCTAGGCCCTTCGGTGGGCGTTGCATTGCTGACGGTATTTCAGATGGCCTGCGTTGCCTGCACGTTTGGCTATCTTGCTCTTTGGGTGACTTCCCGCTTGGGGGTTTCTGCTCGTTGGTCCTGGCTGCTCGTGGCTCTATTTGGCTTGTCTCGGTATTGCGCACTATATTCAGTGGCGCTCTGGAAGGACCCACTGTTTTCTTGCTGCCTTGTTTTGGTGGTGGCCATGCTTACGGATGCCGTTTTGGAGCATGGGCCTCGATTGGGTACGCCGCGTCTGCTTGTATTTGGCCTGCTTTCGTTAGGCGTCATGCTGCTGCGTAATAACGGTTTGTATATTTGCGCTGCGCTATGTATCGTGCTTGCAATAATTGCGGTACTGGGCCGACTTGGCCGCACTGTTCCGATGGAGTTGGCTTTCCGTATGGCTGTTCCTCTTGGATTGGCGATAGTTGCATGCTTGGTGATTACGGGCCCCGTGTACTCGGCGATGGGCATTGTTCCGTCGGAGGAAGTTGAGTCGGTGGGTATTCCGCTTGCCCAGATGGCTCGCGTTGCCGCGCTTGATGGTGATATGTCCGAGTCCGACCGTTCTTATATGAACGAGTTGCTTCCGCTCGATCGTTACAAGGAGGTTTACCACCCCAGTATTATCGATCCGCTTAAATGGAACGATGACTTTAATTCGGACCATTTAAAGGATGGATTCTGGGCTCATTGGGCCTCGATGCTTTCGCGTAACCCATCGATATACTTTGAGGCGTGGGAACTGCAGACGTTTGGTTTTTGGGCCCCAAATGTAAAGGGTGCTGACGGTCTGCCTGAAAACTTTCTCATGGGCGTTCCGTATAACCTTGTGGCCGACTCAAAGGCTTCTACGGGAGTTACATTTCGCAACTTGCTTGCGCCCCTCGGCGATGATGTTGATGTGGCGATTGGACTGAGCGCTTGGTCTATTCCTGGCGCCGTTGTCTTTTGGTTGCTCATGTTTTCGTCAGCACTGTTGGTGTCTTGTGGTCGCGCAAGGTTTGCTTTGCCGCTTTTGCCATTTTTGTTGTTGTACGGGACGCTCTTTATTGCCAGTCCTATTTGGTACTGGCCTCGTTATATCGTGGCTGCTCAATTTGGTCTTCCTGCCGTGCTTGTGGTGGTCGCTCGCGGCATGCTGTCTGGTGAAAGACGTTCCGAAAACGATGTTGTGAGATAGTTCTCCAGTTTCGCAACGCCGCCTTATGGCGTTGAGGGCGGGTCTATACTGTTCGTTTGTCAACGATTACGAGTAAAGGAGTTGCATCCGTGTCGGATCAGACAAAGCAACAAGAAACTCGCAGTCTGCCTGCGACGTTTGCTAAGAACGAATTTGAGAAGGACGCGTTTATCCTTCGTCAGCTGGTTACCAAGGATTTTAAGATCAAGTATCGCCGCAGCGTTCTGGGCGTCGCATGGTCGGTGCTCAACCCGCTGCTGATGATGATCGTCATGGCCATCGTGTTCTCGACGATTTTTGCCCAGGGCCGCAACGGCTCAATTACGCCCGAGATGTACCCGCTGTACTTGATCGTTGGTAACGTCACCTTTGCCGTCATGTCCGAGTCTACGAACCAGGCCCTGACGTCGATCGTGGGTGCTGCTCCGCTGCTCAAGAAGGTTAAGGTGCACCGCTGGGTCTTCCCGGTGCAGAAGGTGCTCTTCTCGCTGGTCAACTTTGCCTTCTCGCTGGTCGCCGTCGCCATCGTTATGCTGTGGTTCCGCGTTATGCCTTCTTGGCACCTCATTCTGTTGCCTGTTTGCCTGCTTTTGCTTATGGGATTTTGCATGGGTCTGGGCATGATGCTCTCTGCCCTCACGGTCTTTTTCCGCGATGTCATGCATCTGTGGAGCGTTGTCATTACGGCTTGGACTTACATCACGCCTATTTTCTGGACGACCGACTTCGTTGCGCAAATGCCGCATCTCGTGCGCATTCTGGTCTATGCGAACCCCATGTATAACTACCTGCAGTTTATGCGCGATATCTTCCTGTTCCAGACCACGCCCTCGCTTTTGACGTTTGGTATGTGCGTCGCTTGGGCGGTTCTTGCGCTTGTTATTGGCTACACCGTGTTCCATAAGTCCGAGCGCAAATTTATCCTCTACATCTAAGGAGTGCTGTGATGTCTGAATCTGTTGTTGATTACAGCGAGCAGCCTCTGGCTGTCGAGGTCGACGACGTCACCATGATCTTTAACATGGCGTCCGAGTCGCTGACCAACCTCAAGGAGTACTTCATTAAGCTTGCCAAGCACGAGCTGTTCTTTGAGGAGTTTAGGGCGCTTAAGCACATCTCGTTCGATATTCATCGCGGCGAAGTTGTCGGTCTGGTCGGCACCAACGGCTCCGGCAAATCCACGATGCTCAAGATTATCGCTGGCGTGCTTGAGCCCAGTGAGGGCAGCGTTAAGGTGCACGGTAACATCGCGCCGCTGATTGAGCTTGGTGCCGGCTTTGACCCCGAGCTGACCGCCCGCGAGAACATCTATCTGAACGGCGCCCTGCTCGGGTATACCAAGGAGTTCATCGACGCCAACTTTGACGGGATTATCGAGTTCGCTGAGCTGAAGAATTTTGTCGATATGCCGCTTAAGAACTTCTCCTCGGGCATGGTGGCGCGTATCGCCTTTGCAATCGCGACGATTACCGAGCCCGATATTCTGATCGTTGACGAGACTCTGTCCGTCGGTGACGTGTTCTTCCAGCAGAAGTGCGAGGCCCGCATTCAGCACTTTATCCAGAGCGGCGACGTGACGGTTCTGTTCGTTTCGCACTCCATGGAGCAGGTTGAGCGCATCTGCCAGCGTGCCGTTTGGATTGAGAAGGGTGACCTTCGCATGGACGGCCCGGTCGATGAGGTCTGCAAGGCGTACCGCGAGCAGTTCAACTAGGTTATAATTACTTGCGCCTGACAGGCTTACGCTTGCTTGGTCGTGCGGTTATTTGCTCCATTAGCTCAGTTGGATAGAGCAGGGGACTTCTAATCCCAAGGTCGACGGTTCGAATCCGCCATGGAGCACCATCGTTTATTAAGCCCGGACCGCTTGGTGGTCTGGGCTTTTTTCATCTTGTGTGCTGCGGCTTTGAAGGGTTCGCTATGGGAAGCAAAAGGCTCGACTGGATCGATATTGCAAAGGGGATTGCAATTATTCTGGTCATTGTGGGGCACACCGTCCCAAATCCCTCTCCCTTGCGGCACGCGATCTTCTCGTTTCACATGCCGTTGTTCTTTATTCTTGCCGGGTATACGTTTAGGCCGAAGCCGTGGCGTGACTGCTGAGTGGTTCGGTATCGCGCCTGCTGGTGCCGTATGTGGTTCTTGCACTGGCGTGGCAGGTGCCGACGTTCTTGATGAGCGGCGCTCCTTTGACGAGCGGTGCGTTTGCGGGCGGGCTCGAGACACTCGTGTTTGCCTTGGGCGTTGATGTGCATGGGCTTGGCATTACCGCCGTTGGCATGGCATGATTTTTGGCGGCGCTGTTTACGTCGCGCCTGCTGTTTAATGCGCTCGTGCGGCTGTTTGATCGCCGCGGGATTGGGGTTGTTTTGCAGGGCGTTGTCTGTGCCGCGATTGCCTTTTGCGGTTTGAGCATGTCTCGCTATTTTGGTGCTTACCTGCCGCTCGATTTGGATTTGAGCTGCTATATCGTCTTGCTGATGTGGATTGGTTATACGGCGCGCCAAAGGGGGCTGGAGCCGAGCGTGAGCAAGCCTCTGCTGTTCATGGGAGCCGGTGTTGCTTGGCTTGTCCTTGCCGCGCTGAGTGGGCTTGAGCTTTCGAGCCGCCGCGTGGATGGGTTTGTGGTTGCGACAGTTGCCGCTCTTGCCGGCAGCTACTGCGTGTGCTGGGTTTCGATGGCGTTGGAGAAGTTGAAAGACGTGCCGGTTTTGGGGGCTTTTGAGCGAGGACTCGTGTTTTGCGGACAAGCCAGTCTGGCGATCTTTGCGATCCACGCGGTCGATTGGTTTATTCCTTGGCAGACCATGCCTCTGCTTATGACGCTGCCAGCATCGTGGCTCTTCGCGTCAATTGTGCGTTGCGCCTGCGATATTGGATTGGCGTACGTGATCAAGAAGGCGTAACAAAAGCAGTGTGACTAAGTTGGCCCCCGCTGTTTCATTTGGGTTTTAAGTAGTCTGGTAAGACTTTTCTAACGCATTCAGCGATTGCGGCCATAGAACCTAGTGCAGCACTCTGGTCGTATCATCAACATCCAAAAAGTCATTGGTGGCACCGACGAACTCCTGCATGTTCTTGACGATGCGGCCGTCATTTTCAATACGGATTTCGAAACGCTTCCAGGGGAATTTCATGATGTGATAAAGGGTTACCAGCACGTCTTGCTCTTTGCCAATCTTGAGCAGCCAACGGGCGCAGTTGTCTCCGCAGGTGGAAGCATTAAATACCATGTCGGGGAGATTGCGTACCAGCAGCAACGTCTTGACACCGCCAGAAAGCTCGAGTGGCGTAGTCGAGCCAAGCTGCTTGCTGATGATGCTGTGGGGGCCGATGAGCTCTGAACCGTCAACACCTTTAATCATCTGTGCAGCCATGGGATCTTCGAACCATGAATCCAGGTACGAGTTCCTAAAGTAGGTCTTGGTATCGTAGATGGAACCGGGGTAATCCCCCAGGTGAATGCTCAGCATGTGGGTCTCCAGACGTAGTGTGACCGCAACGATTATATGCCAGTAATAAAATGCCGGCAGCAGCGAGGTCGCTGCTGCCGGCGCTGGAGTTTTGTTCGTGTGAATCGGTGCTAATGAATTGATCCGCGAGGCTACTTTTAGAGATACTCCCTCAGCAGCTCCAACGCGTGAGCGTAGCCTTGCAAGCCCTCGCCAGTGATGGTGGCGAAGCAGGCTAGGCGTGCATAGCTCACCTGACGGAAGTCCTCGCGCGTCTCGACGGCGCTGATGTGGACCTCGACGGCAGGGATGGCGACGGCCTTGAGGGCATCGAGGATCGCCAAGCTCGTATGCGTATAAGCGGCCGGGTTGATGACGATGCCGTCGACCTTGCCGTAGGCCTCCTGGATCTTGTCGACGATGCTGCCCTCGTGGTTGGACTGGAAGACCTCGACCTCGTCGAAGCCCTGTGCGGCGCCCGCTTCCTGGCAGATCTGCACTAGGCGGTCGTAGTTGTCGCTGCCATAGATGCCCGGCTCGCGAATGCCGAGCATGTTGAGGTTGGGGCCATTGATGACGAGTGCTTTCATGGTTGCTTCCTTTGCGATTGGAAAACCACCACAAAAGTGCCTGTCCCCTTTGTGGTGGTTTTGATTAGAGAGCGGATGGGAGGGTGTCGAGGAGGGCTTGGGCGGTGTTGGCGGCGCAGTTGCGTGAGTCGATGATGCAGTCGGCCCAAGCGCGGTAGCGCGGCATGCGCTGCTCGGCCAGCTTGTCGATGCCATCGCGGGCGGTGATGGGGCGACCCTTGTGGGCGAGCTCGTCGAGCTTGCGGTTGAGCATCACAATCTGGCTGTTCTGGTGCAGCAGCGGGTAGTTCTCGTCGCGCGTGACCACGCCGCCGCCGGTGGAAAGCACCAGGCCGCTTCGCTTGGAGATGTCGGCCAGCGCCGCCGTCTCCTGTTCGCGGAACGCCGCCTCGCCGCGCTCGACGATAAAGTCGGCGCAGGGCATGCCCAGGCGCTCCTCGAGGGCGCGGTCCAGGTCGATGTGCTCTCGCCCCGTGAGCAGGGCAATCTGCTCGCCCACGCGGGTCTTGCCCGAGCCTGGCATACCGATCAGCGCGATGTTCTGTTCGCGGCGTGACAGGCGCTCCGTTACGTCCAGAATGCGCTCACGCGGAGTGACCTGGCCGGTGTAGCGCTCAACGGCTTGCGCCGCCTGGGCCACGAGCATGAGCAGGCCGCCGATGCAGGGGATGCCGCGGCGCTCGGCCTCGAGCATCAGGCCCGTGCGTGCAGGGTTGTAGACAATGTCGATGACGCCCTCGAGCGCATCGAGCCCCTCGAGCGTGCAGGGGGCATCGGGACAGTGGGGGAACATGCCGGCGGGCGTGCAGTTGACGAGCAGTGCGGCGTCGGACTGCTGCGCGATGTTGTCGTAGTTGACTTCGCTCGTGCGGCCCACCGGCACGACGATGGCGCCCAGGTCGCCGAGTACCATGCTTGCCGTGGTGCCGGCGCCACCGGTGGCACCGAGCACGAGGGCCTTCTTGCCGGCAACCTCGACGCCCAGCTCCTCGACCAGGCATTGGAAGCCAAAGTAGTCGGTGTTGTCGCCGCGCAGGCGGCCGTCGGGCAGGCGCGTGATGGTGTTGACGTTTCCCATACGCTCGGCGAGTGGACTCAGCTCGTCCAGGTATTCCATGACGGCGCGCTTGTAGGGGATGGTCACGTTGGTGCCCTCCCATTCGTCACCCGTCATAAAAGCCTGGAGGTCCTCGGGCTCGCGCTCAAAACGCACGTACTCAAGCCCCGCGAGCTCTTTGTAGATGGTCGGGGTGTAGCTGTGGCCCAGCACGCGGCCCAGCACGCCGTAGGGGCGGGTTGCGGCAGTATCGGTCATCTAGAGCACCTCCGTGTAGCTGCCAAAGTAGGTGAAGCTCTCGCACACGTCGTCGATGGAATCGAGCAGGTCATCGAGGGCCTTGCTGCCAAAGGGGCAGTCCAGGTCAAAGTAGAACATAAACTCAAAGTCGTGCCCGGGGATGGGGCGGCTCTCGAGCTTGATGAGGTTGATATTGAGCGCGTAGAAGCGCTCGAGTACGCGATAGAGTGCGCCCGGCTCGTTGGCCGTGGTAATCATGAGCGAGGTGCGGTTGGCGCCGGGGTAGACGCGTGGCTCGCGGCTGATGACGACAAAGCGCGTGTAGTTGTTGTCCGAGTCCTGGATGTTGGGCTCCAGTACCTCCAGGCCGTAGAGTGCGGCGCAGCTGCGCGATGCGATGGCGGCAACATCGGTGCGCTCGGAGCTGGCGACCATCTCGGCCGACATGGCGGTGTTGGGGTACTTGGTGGCGTGCAGGCCGTGCGCCTCGATAAAGCCAGCGCACTGCGCGATGGCCTGACCGTGGCTGTAGACCTCGCGTATGCCCGCGAGCTTGGTGCCGGGCTTGACGAGCAGGTTGTGGTCGATTTTGAGGCGGAGCGAGCGCACGATGTGGAAGTCGAACTGGGCGAGCAGGTCGTAGACGGCGTTGACCGAGCCGGCGGTGGAGTTCTCGATGGGCAGCACGCCAAACTCGCAGAAGCCGTCGCGCACGGCACACATGACGCCCTCGAAGGTCTCGAAAAACGCGATGTCGGGCACGTCGAAGAGCTTGCACGCGGCGATTTGGCTGTAAGCGCCCTCAACACCCTGGCAGGCGACGGTGGTCGTTTGAGGGAAGGGCGTGTCGGAGGCTGCAGCCGTGGCGTGGGCCTTTTGCGAGACGGTGATGCCCTTGAGCTCGTTGATGTAGCGCTGCTGCTCGGCCTTGCTCATGCTCATGAGGAGACGGAACAGGGTGATGGTCTGCGCCTCGTAGCGCTCGGGCGCGCGGCTGGCGAGGTTGTTGAGCTTGGAGCGCTCACGGGCGGGGTCGAAGACGGCCTCGCCCATCTCGATTTTTGACTTGGCGACCTCGGTGGCAATGTCCATGCGCTCAACAAAGCTGTTGAGGAGCGTGGTGTCGATGCCATCGATGGCCTGGCGGATGTCAGCAAGGTCCATGGAGACCCCTTTCACGTGTCGGGGGATGTTGAGGGGTGGGTAGTTAGCGCTGGTCTGCGTCCTCTAGGAGGGCGTCCCAGATGGCGAGGGCGGCGGCTGCCTCGGCTACGGGGACGGCTCGGGGGACGATGCAGGGATCGTGGCGGCCGTGGACCGAGAGCTCGGCATTTTCCATAGCGTCCATGTCCACCGTCTGCTGCTCGCGGCCAATCGAGGGCGTCGGCTTTACGGCCATGCGCCACATGACGGGCGCGCCGGTCGAAATACCGCCCAGGATGCCGCCGGCGTTGTTGGACTCGACCTCGATCTCGCCGGTCTCGGCATCGATGCGATACGGATCATTGTTCTCGCTGCCGCGCATGGCGGCCACGGCAAAGCCCATGCCAAACTCCACGCCCTTTACGGCGGGAATGCCAAACGCGATCTGCGCGATGCGGTTCTCGATGCCGTCGAACATGGGGTCGCCGATGCCCGCGGGAAGCCCGTAAATGCCGCACTCCACGATGCCGCCGATGCTGTCGAGTTCGTTGCGCGCGGCTAGTATTTCCTCGCGCATGCGGCCGGCTGCGGCGGCGTCAATGCACGGCAGATCGTTCGTAAGGATCGCCTTGCGGTCGGCCTCGCGATAGACCATATCGTCCATGGGCAGATCGGAGATGCCGCCGATCTGCGCCACATGCGCCATCACTTTAATGCCGCGGGCCTCGAGTGCCTGCAGCGCAATGCCGCCGGCGATGCACAGGGGTGCCGTTAGGCGGCCGGAGAAATGCCCGCCACCAGCGACATCGTGCATGTTGTGATACTTCACGCGCGCAGGGAAGTCCGCATGTCCGGGGCGGGGCTTGCGGCGCAGCTCGGAGTAATCCTTGGAGCGCGTGTTAGTGTTCTCGATAATTGCCGCGATGGGCGCGCCGGTGGTGTGTCCATCGACCACACCGGCGATGATGTGCACGGCGTCGGCCTCGCGGCGTTTGGTCGCGGTCTCGTCGCGACCGGGGGCACGACGGTCGAGGAAGGCCTGCAGCTGCTCCTGGTCAACAGCGATGCCCGCCGGAATGCCATCGAGGGAGCAGCCGATGGCGGGGGAGTGCGACTGGCCGAAGATGCTTAAGTGCAAGACGTTGCCAAAGGTCGAGGACATGCTATTCCTCCTCGAGTGTGACCTTGCCGCCCAGCAGGCGGTAGTGGTCGAAGAAATCGGGATAGGACTTGTTGACGGCCTCGGCGCCGTGAATCACGACCTCGCCGGTGGCGCGGCTCGCGGCGATAGCGGCCATCATGGCGATGCGATGGTCGTTGTGCGAATCGACCTCGCCGCCGGTGAAGGCGTCGACACCCTTGATGATGAGGTCATCACCGGCAATGCGCACCTGCGCGCCCAGCGCGGTGAGCTCGCGGGTGGTGGTGACCAGACGGTCGGATTCCTTGATGCGCAGACGGGCGCAATCGCGGATAAAGGTGCGGCCCTGTGCCAGCGAGGCCACGGCCGAGATGACGGGCACCAGGTCCGGAATGTCGTGGGCACTCATCTCAAAGCCGGCGAGCTTGTCGGACTGCACGGTGGCGGCGTTGGTGGAGCGCACGATGCGGGCGCCAAAGCGCGAAAGCGCGGCAAGCACGTTACGGTCGCCCTGTGCGGAGCTTAGCGACACGCCCTCGACGGTGATTGGGTCGGTGCCGATGGCGCCGGCGCACAGCCAAAAGGCGGCGTTGGACCAGTCGCCCTCGACGGCTACGCTGCCGGGCGTGCGGTACGAGCCACTGCTCACGCGGAAGTTCGTGACCTCGGGCTGGCCGTCCTTGGCCGGAATGCGCTCGACGTTGACCTCGACGCCAAAGGCCTTCATGGCCTGTATCGTCAGGTTGATGTAGGGGCGGCTCTCGATGAGGCCGGTTACCTGCACGCAGGAGGGCTGGGCCAGCAGCGGGGCTGCCAGCAGCAGGCCCGAGATGTACTGCGAGCTCACGTTGCCCGGAAGCACAAAGGTGCCCGGGCGCATGCGGCCGCTCGTCTTGAGCGGAAAACCGCCCAGACCCTGTAGGTCGCAGCCGGCGGCGATGATCTCGTCCGAGAGCGGGGAGAGCGGGCGGGCGCCCAGGCGGCCATGGCCTACGAAGGTGGCATCCGCACCCAGCGCGCAGGCGACAGGCAGCATAAAGCGCAGCGTGGAGCCACTTTCACCGCAGTCAAGCGTGCCGCCGGCAAGGGCCTTGAGCAGACCAAACTCAACACTCTTCATGGTGGGGTGGACCTGGAAGCCGTCCTCGACGGTCTCGATGCGAGCACCCAGTGCCGTAAGGCAGCGCACCGTGGCCTCGATGTCGGCGCAGGTGGTGTTGCAGGTGACGTGCGTCTCGCCGTTGGCAAGCGCAGCGCAGATGATCAGGCGATGCGCCATCGACTTGGACGCGATGGCGGGAACGGTGCCCTTGAGCGAGGACGGGGTGATGCGGGCTAGCATGCGGATGCGTCTCCCTTCTGGCCGAGGCCCTCGGCAATGAGTTCGTGGAAAGTGGAAAGCGGCGTGCGGTCGATGCTGCAGCGGCCAATGCCGTGCGGAATCACCAGATCGATGGTGTCGCCCGCGCGCTTCTTGTCGTGGAGCGCCTCGGCAAAGACGGCATCGGCATCTAGGTCGCAGCGGGTCTTGAGGCTATGGCGGGCGCAGAGTTCCTCAATACGACCGGGAAGGGCAGCATCGCAAACGCCGTGCAGGGCCGCGGCGCGCGTGATGATACCCATGCCGATCGACACGCAGTTGCCGTGTCCCAGCTCAAAGTGCTCGCAGGCCTCGACGGCATGTCCGGCACTGTGTCCAAAGTTGAGGAGCTTGCGCTGGTTGGTTTCGCGCTCGTCGGCGACGACCACGGCGCGTTTGATGTCGATATTGCGGGCAATGATAAGCGCCACGCGAGCCACGTCCTGGTTGAGCAGCTCCAGCGTGAGCGGGGTCTTCTCCAGCTCGGCGAAAAGCTCCGGGTCGGCGATCACGGCGTGCTTGACGACCTCGCCGCAGCCGTCGGCGAACTGCTCGGGCGTGAGGGTGGCCAGGCACCCCACGTCGGCGATAACCACGCTCGGCTGCCAAAAGGCGCCGGCCAAGTTCTTGCCGGCAGCCAGGTCGATGGCGGTCTTGCCTCCCACCGATGAATCCACCATGGCGAGCAGGCTCGTCGGGATCTGCACAAACTTGCAGCCGCGCATGTAGGTGGCGGCCACAAAGCCCGCCACGTCGCCCACGACGCCGCCGCCGAGTGCCACGATCACGTCGGAGCGCGAAAGCTCGTGCTCGGCCACAAACTCCAAAATGGCAACATAGGTCTCGGCGCGCTTATGGGCCTCGCCGGCCTCGAAGGTGCAGATGCTCACCTCGTAGCCTGACGCCTCCAGGCTCTGCTTAACGGGCATCTGGTAGAGCGGGCCCACGTTGGTGTCCGTAACGATGACGGCCTTGGTGCCGCCGGCAGTGGCGCGCACGAGCGGTCCCGCCTGCTCCAGCAAAAACGTGCCAACATGCACCTGGTAGGGGCGTGCGGTGTCGATATCGATGGTAATCGCCATAAGCTTCGGTCCTTTCGACCTGGCGTGATGGGTGGTCTAGTGGGAGGCCTCGTCGTCGAGTGCACGCTTAATGCGGTCGCCCTCGGCAAGGAGATTCTCCAGATAGCGCTGGTCGCGGTCCTTGAGCGCACGGCTGTAGGCGCCAAGCGATTCGATCAGATGGTCGATCTCGAAGGCGAGCGCGTCGGCGTCGTCGATCATGAGCTCGGACCACATTTGCGGGTTGAGGTGCGCCACGCGGGTGAGATCGCGGTAGCTACCGGCCGAAAAGCCGTGGTGGACCTGAGCGGTCGGGCTCTTAACATAGGCGTTAGAGACGACGTGCGCGAGCTGGCTCGTAAAGGCGATGACACGGTCGTGCTCGGCGGCGCTGGTCACGCTGAACTTGCCAAAGCCCAAGGGTCGCACCATCTCGCGCACCTGGCCCAAAAGCTCGAGCTTAAGGGCATCGTCTACCGCGGGTGGAACGAGCACCAGGGGAGCGCCCTGGAACAGGTCGGCGCGGGAGTGCGCATAGCCCGAGTACTGCGTGCCCGCCATGGGGTGCGCGCCCACAAAGTAAAAACCGTGCTCGCGGGCAAGCTCAAAGGCGCGCTCGCACACGATACCCTTGACGCCTACGGTGTCGATCACCACGGGGCCCATGATGGCCTCGGTGTCGGTGGCATCGGCGAGTGCCTGGGCGTGCGCCTCGAGCCACTCGATGCAGGCCTCGGGGTAGCATGCCAGCACGATGATGTCGCATTCACCGAGCGTCTCGTCGTTGAGCTCGCCGGCGACGGTGCCCATGCTGGCGGCCGTCATGACGTCGTCATCGGGGTCCCAGGCCAGCACACGGACGCCCGCCTGCGCATAGCCGCGGGCAAAGCTGCCGCCGATGAGGCCCAGGCCCACGATGCCGGCGCACTTGGGGCCACCCTGGTTAACGCGTGCGTTTCTCACCGTACCCATGGGCTACTCCTGAACGGTCTCTTGGCAGACGACCTCGCGGATGGCGCGGATGCGGCGCATGGTGTCGTCGAACTGGTCGGGGGTGAGGGCCTGAGCGCCGTCGGACCAAGCGTGGCTCGGGTCGTCGTGGACCTCGATCTCCAGACCGTTGGCGCCGCAGGCGGTCGCGGCGAGCGCCATGGGCTCAACATAGCGGATGTAACCGGTGGCGTGGCTGGGGTCGGCGACGACGGGCAGGTGCGATAGGTGGTGCAGCACCGGCACGGCGTTGAGGTCGAAGGTGTTGCGGGTGCGGGTCTCGAAGGTGCGGATGCCGCGCTCGCACAGGATGACGTTGTCGTTGCCCTCGCTCATGATGTACTCGGCTGCCATAAGCAGCTCGTCGACGGTGCCGGACATGCCGCGCTTGAGCAGAATCGGGGTCTGCGTCTTGCCGACCTCCTTGAGCAGGGGGAAGTTCTGGGCGTTGCGGGCGCCAATCTGCATGACGTCGATCTTCTTGTCGAGGAAGACCTGCACGTCGCGCGGGTCCATGATCTCGGTGACGATCGGCATGTCGAGCTCTGCCGAGGCCTCGCACAGCAGGTCCAGGCCGGCGGGACCCATGCCCTGGTAGGCGTACGGGGAGGTGCGGGGCTTGTAGGCGCCGCCGCGCAGCATCGTGGCGCCGGCAGCCTTCACGCGACGGGCGATGTGGATGAGGTTCTCACCCTCGACGGAGCACGGGCCGGCGATGACCTGGAACTGGTCGCCGCCGATCTTGACGCCGTGGCCGCAGTCGATGACGGAGTCCTCGGGGTGGAACTTGCGGTTGGCGCGCTTGAACGGCTCGGAGACGCGCTGCACGCGCTCGACGACGTCCATGGACTCGAGCAGGAACGGGTCTATCTTGGTCGTGTCGCCCACCAGGCCGATGATGGTCTCGTTCTCGCCGCGCGAGACGTCGGTCTTGAGTCCCTTTTTCTCGATCCAGCTGACGATGTGGCTGACGGCCTCGTCGCTGGCGCTCTGCTTTAAAATTGCAATCATGGTGTGCCTCTCACCTCGATGGATAGTCCTTGCAAAAACGGCCCGCATTGCGAGCCGTTTTATATGGTGCATGAGAGTTTATACTATCTGACTCGCTTTTGCCGCCTAAAGCGCGCCGTCGCGGCGCGTCTCCCACGTAATTGCAAAGCTTTTTCTATTATTTTGTTAGCCCGTGGCGCACTTGGGTATAATGCCTACCGTTCGCCCTATTAGCTCAGGGGATTAGAGCGTCTGCCTCCGGAGCAGAAGGCCGTTGGTTCGAATCCAACATGGGGCACCATCGAACGTAAGACCGTCCGAACCTCGCATGGTCCGGGCGGTTTTCTTATACCGACGCGACGTGATGGGACGTGGTATGGCAGCAACGGATATCGAGCGCGGACTCTCGACCGCCGAAGTCGAGGAGCGCATCGCCGCTGGTAAGATCAACCGCAACATGGAGCTCAAGACCAAGTCGGTCAAAGAGCTCGTCATCGAGAACCTCTGCACGCTGTTCAACTTGATCAACGTGGTCTTGGCAGTTCTGGTCCTGCTGACGGGTTCGTTTAAAAACCTGACGTTCCTGTTCGTGGTGTTCTTGAACACAGCGATCGGCGTCATTCAGTCCATGCGTTCTAAGCGGATGGTCGACAAGCTTACGCTGCTCACCTCTAAGAAGGCCATCGCGGTGCGCGACGGCGCCGAGGTGGAGCTCGACCTGGACCAGATCGTGCTCGACGACATCATTCGCCTGGGGCCCGGTGACCAGATTCCCGCCGACGCCGTGGTGGTGTCGGGCGAGGCGCTCGTTAACGAGAGCCTACTGACGGGCGAGAGCGACCTCATTAAGAAACAGCCGGGCTCCGAGCTCATGAGCGGCAGCTTTATCGACTCGGGCCTGTTGCGCGCCCGCGTGATCCATGTCGGCGCCGATAACTACGTGGCAAAGATCAACAACGAGGCCAAGTACGTCAAAAAGGTCAATTCCGAGATCATGAACGCGCTCAACGCCATCGTGCGGTTCGCGAGCATTATCATGATTCCGCTTGGTCTGGCGCTCTTTTCCTCGAGTGTGAGCGAGCTGTGGGATGCCGCGGGAACCCCGGGCGATAGCGCGCTTTCCTGGTGCTTCTCCGAGCTGCTGGCCGGTCGTGTGCCTTCTTCGGCACTGCTGTCCACGGTGGGTGCCCTGCTGGGCATGATTCCGCAGGGTCTGGTGCTGCTGACCTCGTCGGTGCTCGCGATTGCCACGGTGCGTCTTGCACGTCGCAAGGTGCTGGCACAGCAGCTCTACTGCATCGAGACGCTCGCGCGCGTCGACGTGCTGTGCCTGGACAAGACGGGCACCATTACCTCGGGCCGTATGGAGGTCGAGGGCACCTATCCGCTGCCTGTTGAGGGTGTTGGCTTTGGCGCGGACTCGGACGAGGCAGCTGTTCCCGTCGAGACCACGGTGCTCGACTTTGCGCTCGCCAACGTGGCGCGTGCTACCTCGGCAGATGCCAACGAGACCTGCCAGGCGCTGCTCAACTACTACGCCGATCGTCCGGTCGAGGTGTCCGAGCCGCTGTCGGTTATTCCGTTCTCGTCGTCCAAAAAGTGGAGCGGCGCGTCGTTTGCGCAGGGCTCCTATGTAATGGGCGCCGCGCAGTTTGTGCTTTCGGACCGTGTGTTTTCGCAGGTCGAGAACCGTGTCGCCGAGCTCGCCGATACCTGCCGCGTGCTCGTGGTGGCACGCGTGGACGGCTTTACGCCCGACGGCGATATCGTGGGCGAGGCCGAGCCCGTGGGTTTTGTGACCATCCGTGACGAGATCCGCACCTCGGCAGCCGAGACTATCGGCTACTTTAACGAGCAGGGCGTGACCCTCAACGTGATCAGCGGCGACGACCCGCGTACGGTGTCGTCGATCGCGCGCGTGGTGGGCGTGCCGGGCGCCGACGCTTACGTGGACGCCACGACCCTCGATACGCCTTCCAAGCTCGATGCGGCGGTGGACCGTTATCACGTCTTTGGGCGTGTGACGCCGCAGCAGAAGCGCGAGCTCGTACAGGCGCTCAAACGCCGCGGGCACACCGTGGCCATGACGGGCGACGGCGTCAACGACGTGCTGGCGCTCAAGGAGGCCGACTGCTCCGTGGCGATGGCCGCCGGCTCCGATGCCGCGCGCAATGTGGCCGAGATCGTGCTCGTCGATAACGACTTTGCCTCGATGCCCGCTGTGGTGGCCGAGGGCCGTCGTTCTATCAATAACCTTCAGCGCTCTGCCGCGCTCTTTCTGACCAAGACGCTTTTCTCGATGGGCCTGGCGGCGCTGTGCATCGCTCTGCCGCCGTATCCCTTCGAGCCTATTCAGATGACGCTCATCAACTTCTTCTGCATCGGCGCGCCGGGCTTTGTGCTGGGCCTGGAGCCCAACAACGCCCGCGTGAAGGGGTCGTTCTTGACCAACGTGCTTAAGCGTGCGCTGCCGGCGTCGATTGCGGTCATTTTGGCCGCGGCGCTCGATATCTTTGTGGCGCGCGTATTTGGCTTTAGCCAGCTTACGCTTTCGACCATGTGCCTGCTCACGTCGTGTGCGGCGAGTGTCAGCCTGATCTGGCGCATCTCGCAGCCGCTCACGCCCTTGCGCGTGGTGCTTTTCGTGTTTGTCGTCGCCGGCATCCTGACGGGCGTTATCGGGTTCCCGGGGCTGCTGTCCATCGCCAACTTGTCGATGGGTCAGATTGTCATCTTGGCGGTTATCGTCGTCTTTACCTGCGCGGTGTTCTTTAAGCTTGCCACGATGATGGACTCGCTTAAGCCCCGTCGCCGTCATGCGGCTACCGGCTTTGGCCGTGGCGTGCGCGTTCGCCTGGGTCGCGGTGGCGGTGAGGTGAGCTCGACGGGATCGACCGCCGAGCGTTTTGCCAAGCGCGTTGCCGCCGATATGGCGCAGCGCCGTGAGGCGCGCACTGTCCGCGAGGCCGAGGCCCGTGCACTCGAGGGTGTGGCCCAGACCCAGCCAAAGAAAAAGAAGAGCGCCGGCGTTAAGCGCTCCCGCGTGACCAAATCGCCCCAGGGCATCAAAGTCTCGATGCCCAAGAAAAAGAAGTAGTTCGCTGCCTTCAGGGATGATTTTTCTGGCGATGTTGAATTGGTGCCTTGCGCTTGTGGGGCCGTGTCGATGTTATGCTCTAACCTCGATTGTTTGAATTGCTTCGGAAAGAGGATGCCGTGATCTGCCCGCATTGCCTAAAGACCATCGAGGACGGCGCCTCGTTCTGCCCCTATTGCAACGCATACGTTGGTCCGGGCGATGGCCCCGAGCATACCGAGTTCGTGTTCTGCGACGGCTGCGGCGCCCGTCTGTCCCCGCATGACCGTACCTGTCCCAAGTGTGGACGCCCCGCGCCAGGCATCCTTTCCGAGGACGCGGCCGCATCCGACCTGGCCGCAGGGCGCACGGCCGGCTTTCCGCGCCTGACGCAGGAACAGATCGATACTGAGGTGCCCCACGCGCCGGCATCTGCCGCCGCGGTGCTCTCCGACGCAGCCGACCCCAACGAGACCTGCGTGCTGCCTGCCTTCGATAAGGACTTTGGCATCCCCAAGGTCGATATCCCCACGCCGGTGTCCCTGCGCGATGATGCCCAGCCTAAAAAGCAAAAGTCCAAGCGCAAGGTCCACCCCGACGAGGATGCCTATCACAAGCACAAGCGCCATATCCCCAAACCGCTCATCGTCATCGCGGTGCTCGCCGCCGTGTGCGGTGGTGCCTATTGGTTTGTGACTGCCGATCCCATGGGCGTCATGCCCGGCTTCTACGACCAGTTTGGCCAGGCCGCCAAGACCACCTTCCCGTCGCGCCAAAAGGGCGAGGCCACCGACAAAGAGCCCAAGCAAGAGGATACGTCCGAGGTCGTTCAGGAAGAGACCGTCTTAACCGACGACCAGCTCTACACCAGGCTCGACGGCCTGTACCAGACCATCGTGTCGTACAGCGACGAGAATCAGATTGGCGAGGTCATCGATTCGTTTAATAACGGCTATCTGCGTACACCGCTTTCCACCCGTCAGGAGCTGTCGCAGAGCGCCTATGCCCTGCGCGATCAGATTAAAAAGACCCAGGATGAGCTCAACAGCCTCAATGTTCAGGACGACACGGTCTATGCGGAGGACATCGATCATCTAAAGCAGCTTGCCCAGTGGATGTACGAACGTGTCGACGTGATCTGCCAGAGTTGGGATATCTCGCTGTCCATTCCCGACGGCGAGTCGCTGAGCGCCCGTCGGAGCGAGATCCTGGCGCCCATCGCACAGGGCGGCAACAGCGCGCTTAACCAGTACGACGCCAACGTGAGCGCATGGAGGCCGCAGCAGCGTTCGTAATTTGTTGCCCTCCGGCGGCATAACCTGCGTGCGCAATTGATGGAAGCCCGTGCTTATTGCTACAATTCGTACAAATATGCTTTAAACGCACGAGGAAGGAACCACATGTTTGGTTTTAAGAAAGAGCTCTATACGCCCGAGTACCAGCTCGTCGGTGACGAGTGCGCGGTGATCGAGACGTCGAAGGGCACCATCAAGGTCAAGTTTGACGGTGAGGGCGCCCCCATCCATGTGGCGAACTTCTGCGAGCTTTCCACGATGGGCTTCTATGACGGCCTTAAGTTCCATCGCTATGTGCCCGGCTTTGTGATCCAGGGCGGCGACCCCAATACCCGCGATATGTCCGGCGCCGACGTCGCTGCCGGCCTTGAGGGTCCCGACGGCATGCCCGGTACCGGCGGTCCCGGCTACTGCATCAAGGGCGAGTTTGCCACCAATCCGCGTAACAGCCATGTTGACGGCGCGCTTGCCATGGCTCGCTCCATGGATCCCGATTCCGCGGGCTCGCAGTTCTACTTCTGCCTGGGTGCCCAGCACAACCTCGACTCCGGCTATACCGTCTTTGGCACCACGGTCGAGGGCCTCGACGTCATCTCGCAGCTGCGCGCCGGCGACGAGATCGTTCATGTCGAGATCGTTCACGAGTAAAGGGGACTTCCTTGAATAGCCAGCTGATCCAACAGGGCCGCGCCGCTTATCGCGCGGGTGATTTTTCCGCAGCCGCCCAGATGCTTGGCGCGGCAAAGACTCCCAACGAGATCATGGGTGAGGCCGACCACCTGCGCGGCAATGCCCTGATGCATCTGGGCATGTACGCCGAGGCCGCCGAGGCCTACGCCGCCGCCCTCAACGACGGCGCCTATGGCAAGCGCGGCGCCCTGCTCACCAACCGCGGCAAGGCACTCGCCGCGGTGGGCGACTACACCACGGCTGCCCAGGCGTTCTCTGCAGCTACCCAGGACGCTTCCTACGCCACGCCTTTTAAGGCCTACTTGGGTCTGGGCAACGCGCTGTTCCAGTCGGGCGACTATGCGAACGCCGGTACTGCCTTCCGTCAGGCTGCCATCGACGGCGCCAACCCGGCTCCTGCGGCCGCCCTCGGCGATCTGGGCCGCTGCTTCATCAAGCTCGGCCGCCCCGCGGACGCCGTTGAGACCTATCGCACGGCTATCGACTTTGCCGGCCCGCGCGACGATACGCGCGCCCTCAACGCCGGTATGGGCCAAGCGCTTTCCGCCGCCGGCCGTCCCTCCGATGCGCTCGATGCCTTTAACGCCGCCATCGCCGACGGCATCTACCAGCTCACGCCCGAGCAGGCCGACGAGCTTGCCCGCGTGCACGACTCGCTCGCCGCGCTTTCGGCCCAGACGGCCATGTCCACGGCTCCGGCTCCCGCGATGGACGCTCCCGCTGTCGACCCGCTCGATCCCACGGGCGCGACCGGTCAGTTTATGCCCGACCCCTCTGACACCGGCTTCTTTACGCTGTCTGAGTCCGAGATGGTCCAGCAGGACCGCAAACAGGCCAAGGTTCGTCGTCGCCACCGCCACACGGGTCTTAAGATCTTCCTGGTGCTGCTTCTGCTCATCGTGATCGCTGCCGGCGGTCTTGGCTATGCTTATACGCGCGGCATGGGCTACCCCTCGCAGGAGTCCGTCATCACCGACCTGTTCCAGGCTGCCGGTGACGGCGATACCGCCAAGGCCGAGTCCTGCCTGGCCTCGAGCCTGTCCGAGGACGCCAAGGCGATGATCATCTCCTCGATCCCGCAGGGCGCCACCGTCTCCATCGAGGGTATGGATCAGTCCATGACCGAGACCACCGCCAAGGTGAAGGCTTCGCTGTCCAAGGGCGGCGAGCAGGAGTACACCGTTAAATTCGTGCGCTCCGACAACCATATCGGTTGGGCCGTCTCCTCGCTCGACATCGATTTCTCGGCCGCTGACAACCAGTAGTGACCTTATGAGATTTGGCTCTGCCCGGCGCTTCACCGCAAGTGAGGTGCCGGGCTTGCGCTAGTATGATGGGCTAGTAGTTTTCCAGCAATCATCCAACACATCAGGAGTTGCGTTGTTTTCTTTGATGGATATGTTCTTCGGTAGCTATGCGGGCGATCTCGCCATCGACCTCGGCACCGCCAATACGCTCGTCTCCGTGCGCGGCAAGGGCATCGTCATCCGCGAGCCCTCCGTTGTCGCTATCGACAAGAACGACGAGCGCATCCTGGCAGTCGGCATCGAGGCCAAGCGTATGCTCGGCCGTACGCCCGGCAACATCGTGGCCGTTCGTCCCCTTAAGGACGGCGTCATCGCCGACTTCGATGTCACCGAGGCCATGCTTCGCTACTTTATCGACAAGGCTTCCGAGAAGCGCTATCCGTGGACTCCGCGTCCACGCGTCGTCGTCTGCGTTCCCTCCGGCGTCACGTCGGTCGAGAAGCGTGCCGTCTTTGAGGCCACGATCCAGGCCGGCGCTCGCCAGGCCTATCTGATTGAGGAGCCCATGGCGGCTGCCATCGGCGCCGACCTACCCGTCGAGGAGCCCACGGGCTCCATGGTCATCGATATCGGCGGCGGCACCACCGAGGTCGCCGTTATCGCTATGGGCGGTATTGTCGTGTCGCAGTCCATCCGCATTGCCGGTGACGAGTTCGACCAGGCTATCCTCACCCATGTTCGCGATGCCTACAACCTGGCTATCGGCGAGCGCACGGCCGAGGATATCAAGATCAAGGTCGGTTCCGCCGTGCCGCTCAAGGATGAGCTCGACGTCGAGGTCAACGGACGCGACGTTATCACGGGCCTGCCCAAGACCGTGCGTATCGAGAGCGAGGAGATTCGTCGCGCGCTTAACAAGCCGCTCGACGAGATGGCCAAGGCCGTTAAGGACGCTCTGGACGCCACGCCGCCTGATCTTGCCTCGGACCTTATGTACTACGGCATTCTGCTGACCGGCGGCGGTGCGCTGCTGCGCGGCCTCGACGTGCGCCTGCGCGACGAGACCGGCGTTTCTGTCAACGTCAGCCCCACGGCGCTCGATAACGTCGTAAACGGTTGCGCCCGCGTGCTCGAGGCCAACGCCTTTGACGGTGGCTTCGTCCAAACCAATGCTTAATTTCCAAAAGGTGGATTCCATTTGGCACGATCTTCGGGTTTCTCTCCAAATCTGAATACCAAGCGACAATCAACGGGTATGCGCCCGTTGATTGTTTTCAGCCTGATTTCGGTGTTGCTGCTCACGTTTTATATCCGTGAGGGTGAGGCCGGGCCGATTCATGCCGTACGCTCGGGTGTGACGACGATTACGTCGCCGGTGCGCTTTGTGGGCTCGGCCGTGGCGGCTCCCTTCAACGCGATCGGCAACGTGTTCTCCAACCTCACGGCTTCGCAGGAGTCGCTCGATGACCTCAAGAAGCAAAACGAGGTGCTGACCTCTAAGGTCGCCGAGCTTTCCGAGTCTCAAAAGACTGCCGAGCGCCTGGAGGGCCTGGTCGGGCTGCAATCGACCTACAACCTTAAGTCGACCGCTGCCCGTATTGTCGGTGCGTCGGGCGATGCCTGGACCTCGACCGTTACCATCGACAAGGGATCTGCCGACGGCCTGACCATCAACATGCCCGTGACGAGTTCTGCCGGTGTTATCGGCCAGATTATCGAGGTATCGGCCAAGACCTCTACCGTGCGCCTGATTGGCGATGAGAATTCGGGCGTGTCGGCTATGGTGCAGGACACGCGCGCCCAGGGTATGCTCCAGGGCCAGCCCGATGGCACCCTGCGCCTTGAGTACGTGAGCGTCGACTCCGACGTCAAAGTGGGCGACATCATCGTGACCTCGGGCATTGGCGGCGTGTTCCCCAAGGGCCTGCCGCTCGGCACTGTTTCCTCGGTGGAGAAGTCGGCCAACGATGTGTATTACACCATCGTCGTACGCGCCCAGACCACGGCAGAGAATAACGAGGAGGTGCTCGTCATCACCTCGCTGACCGACGAACAGTCGGCCTCGGACGAGGACGTGAGCTCTGCTAACAGCACACCGCAGGGCACCTCGCGCGATTCGGCGACCAAGACTAAGGGCGAGGACTCGGACGAAAGCTCCGAATCGTCCGAGACAACCGATTCCGGCTCGAGCGAATAGGGAGGGCATGTCCATGGATCTACACGAACAAGGGGCGAGCTCCCGTACGTTTGCTATCGCCGCCATTGCCTGCGTGCTCCTGCAGGCGGGCCTGGCGCCGCAGATTTCCATCGCGGGCGGTCGCGTCAACTTTATGATTATCCTGGTGTGCCTGAGCGTGTTTTCGGGCGATCCCACGCGGGCTGTCGTCTGCGGTTTTTGCAGTGGCCTGTTCTATGATCTTTCCGCCGCCGTTCCGGTGGGCGTTATGTCGCTGCTGCTGACGGTGGGCAGTTTTGCCCTGGTGCACAGCGCGGCCGGTCAGACGGGCGGCTCCCCGAGCGCGCGCGGTATTACCGTGGGCGCCTTCGCGCTTGCCATCAACGTGGTCTACAGCATCATCTTGCTGTTTATGGGTCTGGAGACGAGCTTCGTGGTGGCTATTTTTGGCCACGCACTGCCGTCTTCGATCCTGACGGGTCTGGTTGCCATTCCGTTTTTGATGTCCGGTGTCGTGCCGCAGTCCGGTTACGGATTCTCCGCACGTGGCGGACGCCAGACGGGCATGCGCTTCAAGCCCAAGACCCGCAAACTCAAATAGGGGAGGCCCGTAGATGTCTTCCCAGATGACGGTTATCATCGCCGGTATCGTGTTGGTCGTGGCCATTGTGGTCGCGCTGGTCATCATGCGCCGCGGCGATTCCCGTTTTACCTACGACACTCAGCATGGAACGGCCCCGCGTGCCACCGAGGGCGAGGGCAATACCGCCGCTACCGCCTTCAAGGGTCGCTTCTCCATCCTCACCGCCGGCGTGGGCGCGATGTTTGCCGCGCTCGCCGTCAAGCTGTGGGGTATGCAGATGGTCTCGTCGGACTACTACGACAAGCAGGCCAAGAGCAACCAGACCCGTACTGTCACCACGCCGGCTGTGCGCGGGCGAATCCTTGATCGCAATGGCGTGGCACTTGTGCAAAACCGTCCCTCACTTGCCGTCGTCGCCTATCGCGACCTGGCCGATGACACCGTGCTGGTTCGCCATCTTGCCAACGTGCTCGGTATGCCCTACGTCGCGGTGCTGCGCAATATCCAGGACAATTCCGAGGGCGCTCAGAGCCTGCATACCATCGCGACGGACGTGCGCCGCTCCACGGTTGCCTATATTCAGGAGCACGCCGGCGAGTTCCCTGGCGTGAAGATTGCCGAGCGCACCGAGCGCCAGTATCCATATGGCGAGACGGCATGCCATATCTTGGGCTATACCGGCACCATTACCTCCGAGCAGCTTGAGGCCCAGAATAAGAAAACCTCTGGCGATGATGATGCTTCTGCTGGCCGGATTACGTACCAGTCGGGCGATATCGTGGGCCAGGCGGGTGTTGAGAGCTACTACGAAAACCTGCTGCAGGGTATTCGTGGCGAGCAGACCGTGAAAGTTGACGCCTCGGGTAACGTGACCGGACAAGCGGGCGCCGTTCCCGCCAAGGCCGGCTCCGACATTAAGCTTACGCTCGATCTTAAGATTCAACAGGCCTGCGAGACGGCTCTGGCGAATGCCATTGAGCTTGCCAAGACCACTGGCTACAGCAACGCCGGCAACGGCGCTGTGGTGTGCCTCGATCCCAACAACGGCGAAATTCTGGGCATGGCAAGTGAGCCCAAGTTTGATCCGTCCGTCTTTATCGGCGGCGTCTCAAATGACGTGTGGACCGAGCTCAACGACGACAAGGGTTCGCATCCGCTGCTCAACCGCGCCATTAGCGGCCAGTACATGTCGGCTTCGACCATTAAGCCGCTCTCGGCCTTGGCGGGCCTTGAGTTTGGAACCTATACCTCGGGTCAGACGACCAACTGCACGGGCTATTGGACGGGCTTGGGAAAGTCGTGGGGCAAGTATTGCTGGCTGCACTCCGGCCACGGCACCATGACGCTGCAGTCCGGTATCGCCAATTCGTGCGATCCCGTGTTCTACGACATGGGCAAGGCGTTTTTCTACAACGACCAGCACCCTGAGGGCCTGCAGGAGGTCTTTCGTCGCTGGGGGCTGGGCAAGACCTGCGGCATTGACCTGCCAAGCGAGGGTGCCGGCCGCATTCCAGACGCCGAGTGGAAAGAGTCGTACTTTACCGATGCCTCGGCCGAGGACCGTAAATGGAACGCCGGCGATATGACGAACATCGCCATCGGGCAGGGCGACATTTTGGTGACGCCGCTGCAGATGGCATGTGCCTACATGGGCCTTGCCAACGGCGGCAAGCAGTTTGTGCCGCATGTGTTTTTGTCGGCGGTGTCGCGCGATGGCGACGGCGATGCCTATAAGTACAACGGCAAAGGCAAAAAGAAGCGCTTGGAGGCGCAGATTAACAGCGATGCCGACTTGACGCTCGTCCGCAACGGTATGCACGACGTGATCTACACGGCCTCGACGTCGCTGGCCGCCCACTTTAGCAGCCTGACACCGCAGGTGTTCGGCAAGTCCGGCACGGGCGAGAAGAACGGCGAGGACGATTACGCATGGTTTTGCGCCTATGCCCCTGCTGACGATCCTAAGTACGTGATTGCCACCATCTTGGAACAGGGCGGTGGCGGATCGGATACGGCGATGCATGTCGTGCGCGATGTACTCGGTGCGATTTATGACGAGCCCGATACCTCATCGGCTACGGGCGATTCTTCGGTTCGATAGGAGGTTGCGATGGACTTTTCGCCGGCGGACCTGTTCCGCTCAACCAAGACCGGCTCCCGCAGCAGCCTGGACCGCGTTAACAAGCAGCTCTCGGCCTCGCGCGGCACGTTTCGCCAGAAGGTACACATCGGTGTGCTGCTGGCTACCGTCGCACTCGTTGCCTATGGCGCCATCATTATTTGGTCGGCTTCGCAGTTTAAGGCCGATGCCTCGTTCTCGCGCCACCTGCTGGGTATTGGCATTGGCGCGGTGCTGGCGGTGCTCGTCTGGCGCACCGACCTGCGTGGCATTTCCAATTTCTCGACGGCGCTGCTCGTCATTGACCTGATCGTGATCTTCTCGCCCAAGATTCCGGGCCTGTCCTATACGGGCGGTCTGGGCATGACGGGCTGGATCAAGATCCCCGGTATCGGCCTGACCTTCCAGCCCGTTGAGCTCGCCAAGCTCATCACCATCTTCTTTATCGCCACGCTTGGCTCGCAATACAACGGCCGCATCGATACCGTTCGCGACTACGTCAAGCTCTGCGGTATGCTGTCCATCCCGTTTTTGGCCGTCGTCGCCATGGGCGACCTGGGCTCGGGCCTAGTCGTGCTGGTCTCGGGTGCCATCGTCATCTGCATGAGCGGTGCACGCCGCGAATGGGTGCTGTCGACCTTGGCCCTGCTGGTTGGTTTGATTGCGCTCATCTTGGCGCTCGACTCGGTCTTTGATTCGCTCCTTGGCCACGACGTGCTTATCAAGCAGTATCAGATGAACCGTCTGACGGTCTTCATCGACCCCGACAATGCCAATTCGGATGATGCCTACAACCTTCAGCAGTCGCTCATTGCCGTCGGCTCGGGTGGCTTCTTTGGTAAGGGCCTGGGCCACGCGACGCAGTCGGCCGGCGGCTTTCTGCCCGAGTTCCACACCGACTTCGTCTTTGCCTTCCTGTCCGAGACCTTCGGCTTCTGCGGCTCCTTTTTGCTCCTGTGCCTCTACGTGCTGCTGATCTTCTCGACGATCCGCGTTGCCTTTAAGTGCGAGTCGCTGTTCTTGCGCCTATCGTGCGTGGGCATCGTCGGCATGTGGGCGTTCCAGACCTTCGAGAACATCGGCATGTGCATTGGCATGATGCCGATTACCGGTATTCCGCTGCCGTTTATTAGTTTTGGTTCGTCGTCGATGATGATTCAGTTGCTGACGGTGGGTATCGTACAATCCATATGGCGGCATCGTTCGGGCGCCGCGTAACCGCTGGAGGGGTTTGCCATGAAGATTCCCGTAGATAAGTTGACCAGCGCTTTTAAGATGGGCGCGTCTGTTAAGAAGGATTCCGATACACCGGTGCGTGTCTCGGTTTACCTTGATTCGACTGCGTCTCGCTTTTTGGTCGAGACGGTGCGCGATGCCTTTGTGCCGCAGACGACTTCGGGCATTGTGCGTGTTGATCGCCTGGGGGAGGACCGTATCGTTCCCAAGGCCGATACCGATGTGGTGTTGGTCCTCTCGTGCGGCTCCGACCGCCTGGAGAGTGCCGTGCAGGAGCTCGTGATCGCCGGCGCGCCCGTGTGCGTGCTTGCCGAGTCTGCTGTGGAGGTGCCGTTTATCGAGGAGTCCACACCCATGCTCGGCGTGGTGGCGGCAACCGATAAGACGTATCTGCTCGAGACGCTTGCCCGCTGGATTCTCGATCGTACGGACAAGGAGACGGCTTTTGCCGCCAACTTTGCCTTTATGCGCATCGCGGCGGCAAATCGCATCATTACCTCGTGCGCGCTCACCAACATGGCGACGGGCGCCCTGGTGTTTTTGCCGGGTGCCGACTATCCCGTGATGGCGCTGGCGCAGGTGGGCATGCTCTTTGAGCTCGCGGCCATCTTTGGACGCGGCATTAAGCCCGAGCGCGGCTACGAGGTCGCGGGCGTGCTCGCCGGCGGTCTGGTGATTCGCGCTGTTACCCGCGCATTGGTGAAGCGGACGCCGCACATCGGCTTTGCCGTTAAGGCGCTTACCGCAGCCGTGGGTACCTATGGTATGGGTCGCGCGCTCGTGTCGCTCTACGAGCGCGATGTCGACTACAGCCGCGCCAACGAGGTCGCTGCTGCCATGTTCTCGCGCGTTCGCGACCTGGTGACCACGGTCGCGGGCGCTACCCGTCCTATGGCGTCCTACCAAGACGCATCCGATCTCGCTGCTTAGGGGTTTTCTGTTGCGCGTTGCATACCAAGACTGTTTTCATCTGATCGAGCCGTTGCTCGCCAAGGTCGAAAAGCCGAGTCGCTATATCGACCACGAGTGGGGCACGCTCTCAAAGGCCGATGCCGACTATCGCTGCTGCATGATCTATCCGGACGTGTATGAGGTCGGTCTGCCCAACCAGGGCATCGCCATTCTCTACAACATCCTTAATCAGGCCGAGGGCATTTCCTGCGAGCGCGGCTACGTGCCGTGGCCCGATATGGGCGATGCGATGCGCGAGGCGGGGATTCCGCTGCTGTCGCTCGAGGGCGCAGCGCCCGTGGCATCGTTCGACATCGTCGGCATGCACGTGCCGCACGAGATGGCTGTGACAAACTTCCTCGAAGCGCTCGATCTCTCTGGCATTCCGCTGTTAGCTGCCGACCGTACCGAGGACGATCCCATCATCGTCGCCGGTGGTCCCTCGGTGTATAACCCCGAGCCGTACGCGGCCTTTTTCGATGCCATCCTCATTGGCGAGGGCGAGGAGTCGCTGCTCGAGATCTGTCAGCTGCATCGCCGCCTGCGCGACGAGGGCGTCTCGCGCGCCCAGATTGTCGAGCAGCTCGCGACGGTCGCCGGTACCTATGTGCCGTCCCTGTATGAGGTGCGTCATGACGAGCCCTGTTCGCCGCATGGCTACACCGTGCCGCGCGAGGGCAAGGACGTCCCGCCGGTAGTTTACAAGCGCGTCGTCGAGGACTTTGGTGCCACCAATCCGCTATCTCAGTCGTGCGTGCCGTATGCGCAGCTCGTCCACGATCGCCTGTCTATCGAGATCTTGCGTGGCTGCGCCCGCGGCTGCCGTTTTTGCCAGGCAGGCATGACGTATCGCCCGGTACGCGAGCGCTCGGCCGACCAGATCGTGTCATCGGTGATCCAGGGCCTGGAAAAGACCGGCTATGACGAGGTGTCGCTTACCTCGCTTTCGACGACCGACCACTCCTGCATCCGCGATGTGCTCGGTCGCCTTAACCGCCGTCTGGAAGACACGGGCATTCGCGTGTCCATTCCCTCGCAGCGCCTGGATTCGTTTGGCGTGGATATGGCTGAGTCGGTCGCCGGCGAAAAGAAGGGCGGCCTGACGTTCGCGCCCGAGGCGGGCAGCCAGCGTATGCGCGACATCATCAACAAGAACGTGACCGAGGAGGACTTGGATCGCGCGGCCAAGGCAGCCTTCGAGGCCGGCTGGAACCGCATGAAGCTCTACTTCATGATGGGCCTTCCCGGCGAGCGCGACGAGGACATCGTGGCTATCGCCAACCTGGCCGATCACGTGCTGGAGCTCGGCCGCTCCGTGGTGCCCAAGGCGCGCCGCGGGTCTATCTCGGTGTCTATCTCTGTTTCGGTGTTCATCCCCAAGGCGGCAACGCCCTTCCAGTGGTGCCCGCAGCTCGATTACGACGACGTCAAGCGCCGCCAGAAGCTGCTCATCACGAGCGTGCGCAACCGCGCCGTTCGCGTACACTACCACGATGCGGAGACCTCGCTTATCGAGGCAGCGCTCTCCCGTGCCGGTCGCGATATGACGCCGGTCATCATCGATGCCTGGCGTGCGGGCTCGCGCTTCGACGCCTGGGTGGAGCACTTCTCGCTCGACAACTGGAAGGAGGCCGCTGCCAAAAACGGAATCGACCTTAATGAGCTCGTGCACCTGCCCTACGAGTTGGACTGGCGCCTGCCGTGGGAGCACGTGAGCCCCGGCTGCACGCGCGGCTTCCTCGAGCGCGAGTACCGTCGCTCGCTCGAGGGCGTCACGACGCCCGACTGCACCCGCACGTCGTGCACCGGCTGCGGAATCTGCCCCACGCTCCATGCCAAGAACGTATTGATGGGTGATCGCGCATGAGTGAGCGCTTGACCGACAACCCCACGCTCTTTAGGCTGCGCGTTCGCTACGGCAAGCGCGATCGCCTTAAGTACCTGGGCCATCTGGAACTGATCCATACCATTGAGCGCATCGTGCGCCGTGCGGGCCTGCCCTATGCCGTCACGCAGGGCTTCTCTCCGCACATGCGCGTGGGCTTCTCTTCGGCGCTTCCGGTGGGTACGTCGTCGACCTGCGAGTGGTATGACCTGTTTATGACCGAGTTCGTGGCGCTCGACGAGGCCTTTGAGCGCCTGGCGGCGGCATCGCCTGCCGATCTGGCGCCCATCGAGGCTGCCTACATCGACGTGCGCACGCCGGCGCTGACGGCTCAGCTTACGCGTCTGTCATACCGCATCGACTTGCATCTGGACCCAGAGGCTCCCGTGAGCGCCGACGAGGTGCGAGCTGCGATCGACACGCTGCGCGCGGGTCATGGCATTGATTATGCACGCGGCAAAAAGAGCAAGCGACTTGATCTGGACCATACGCTCGTTGGCTATGAGCTCACGGCGGGGGAGTGTGAGGACCATCTGGTGCTCATGCTCGACACCCATGCCGACAACGAGGGCTCCATGCGTCCGGAGATTTTGCTTTCTGCTGCTGATGTTTTGTTGCAGGGCTTGACCCCGGGCGTCGATGCACCTATTGTTTCCACCGGTATGCAAGACCTCGTGACCATCTGCTCCTACGATGTCGAGCGTCAGAATCAAGCATGCGAGGACGACGAGGGCCGACTCGTCAGCCCCATACCTGTGCGAACTTGTGGATTTGCTCCACATACTCGTTGACGGGGGTATTATCGCCTGCTACTATATTCGGCTGTTGCACTAACTGATGCATGAAGGGCAAGTAAACATGTACGCAATCGTTAACACGGGCGGCAAGCAGTACAAGGTCGCCACCGACGATGTCATCACCGTCGAGAAGATCGAGGGCAATGAGGGCGACAAGGTCACCCTGCCGGTCATCTTCCTCAACGATGGTAAGAAGATCGTCACCGATCCCGACAAGCTGGCCAAGGCCAAGGTTACCGCTCAGATCGTTGAGCAGTTCAAGGGCGAGAAGCAGCTGGTCTTCAAGTTCCACAAGCGTAAGCGCTATCGTCGTCTGAAGGGTCACCGTCAGCAGCTCACCAAGCTGAAGATCGTGAAGGTCCAGGCTACGTCCCGCGCCAAGAAGGCTGTCAAGGCAGAGGCCGAGGCTGTTGCCGAGGCTCCCGTCGCCGAGTAGATTACACTCGTAACGAAAGAGTAGGTATACACAATGGCACACAAAAAAGGACTCGGTTCCTCCCGTAATGGCCGTGACTCCCGCGGTCAGCGCCTTGGCACGAAGCGCTATGCCGGCCAGACGGTAACCACGGGCACGATTCTCGTCCGTCAGCACGGCACTCACATCCACCCGGGTGAGAACGTTGGCCGTGGCAAGGACGACACGCTGTTCGCGCTGGTCGACGGTACCGTTGAGTTCCACAAGGGTATCAAGCACAGGGTCAGCGTACGCCCGCTCGCGAACGCGTAATTCACCCTTCATAGAGCACATATGTGGGAGGCACTTGAGTTTTAGGATTCAAGGGTCTCCCTCTTTTTGTAGGAGGCGATTCTGTTGTCACAGTTCACCGATATCAGCCGCATTAACGTGTGCGGCGGCGACGGCGGAGCCGGATGCATGTCGTTTAGGCGCGAGGCATTTGTCCCCAAGGGCGGCCCCGATGGCGGCGACGGCGGTCGTGGCGGCAATGTCGTCATCCAGGCCGATGCTCAGCTGTCTTCGCTGATCGATTACCGCTTTAAGCATCACTTCCGCGCCGAGCGCGGCACGCACGGGCAGGGTGCCCGTCGTAACGGTAAGAGCGGCGAGGACCTTATTCTCAAGGTTCCCATGGGTACCGTGGTGCGCGAGCTCGACCCCGAGACGCAGACCCCGATGTTCGAGATTGCCGACTTGGTGCATGATGGCGAGCGCGTCGTTGTGGCGCCCGGCGGTGCCGGCGGTCTGGGCAATACGCACTTTGTGACGTCGGTGCGCCGCGCGCCCGCATTCGCCCAGCTGGGCGAGCCGGCCGAGGAGCACTGGATTGAGCTCGAGATGAAGCTCATGGCTGATGCCGCGCTCGTGGGCTTCCCCTCGGTGGGCAAGTCCTCGCTTATCGCGCGCATGAGTGCCGCCCGACCCAAGATCGCCGACTATCCGTTTTCCACGCTCGTGCCCAACCTGGGTATGGTGCGTGCCGGCGAGTACTCCTATGTCGTTGCCGACGTCCCCGGCCTCATCGAGGGCGCGAGCGAGGGCAAGGGCTTGGGCCACCAGTTCCTGCGCCACATCGAGCGTACGGCGCTCATCATGCATGTCGTCGACATGACGGGCGGTTTTGAGGATCGCGACCCGGTTGAGGATTACCGCATCATCAACCGTGAGCTCGAGCAGTATGGCGCCGAGCTTTCGGAGCGTCCGCAGATCGTCGTCGCCAACAAGTGCGATGCGCCGGGCACGGCCGACAAGATTGCCGACCTTAAGCGCGCCGCGCTCGACGATGGACATATGTTCTTTGCCGTGTCCGCCGTGACGGGCGCCGGCCTCAACACGCTGATGCTTGCCGTGGGCGAGCAGGTGGCTAAGCTGCGCGCCGAGCTGGCGGTCTCCGATGAGCCGGTCGATTTGCGCGACGAGGAGTGGGAGCGTCGCCGTCTGCAGCGCGAGAAGCGTTTCCGCATTGTCCAGGAAGAGCCCGGTGCCTTCCGCGTGGTCGGTCGTGCTATCGAGCGCATGGTCATCCAGACCGACTGGGAAAACGAGGAAGCCGTCATTTACCTGCAGCATAAGTTTGCGCGTATGGGTGTTGACGACGCGCTCGAGAAGGCCGGTTGCCGTGCGGGCGACGAGGTCCGCATTTGCCAGCGTGCCTTTGACTTTGAGGGCGCTGAGGACTTCTCGGAGTACGAGGAGCTCGAGGACGCTGGCGAGGACGTTGCCGTTGAGGCCATTGACGTGGCCGATGCTGCGGATGAGGGCGTCGAGGTTGTCGATGCGGCGGATGCCGCGGACGATGCCGAGACCTCGGAGGGCGAGTAAGCCATGTCGCTGCGCGGTGGAATCGGTTTGCCCGAGCTGCCCATAAAAGAGGGCAAGGAGTTTCGGCTTGGCATTATGGGCGGCACATTCGACCCGATTCATTACGGGCACCTGGTGACTGCCGAGCAGGCGCGCGAGTCGCTCGACTTGGACGCTGTGCTCTTTATGCCGGCGGGCTCTCCCGCCTTTAAGCTTGACAAGCCGGTTACGCCTGCCGAGGACCGTTATGCCATGACGGTCCTCGCCACCGCCGCGAACCCGGCCTTTTTGGCGAGCCGGTTCGAGATTGACCGTCCGGGTGTAACCTATACGGCCGATACGCTTCATGCCCTTCGCGATTTTTACCCGCCGCAGGTAAAGCTCTACTTTATTACGGGCGCCGATGCGATTATCGATATTGTGACCTGGCATGATGCCGAACGAATCGCTGAGCTTGCTACCTTTATTGCGGCGACGCGACCGGGCTTTGATATCGATACGGCGCGTGCCCGAATCAAAGAGTCGGGGCTGCCGTTCGACGTGCGCTATATTCAGATTCCGGCGCTGGCGATCAGCTCGACGAACATTCGTAAGCGAGTTGCCCGCGGCATGAGCGTGCGCTATCTTACGAGCGAGTCCGTGCTCGGCTACATTCGCAAGCGCAGGCTATATGCCGATTTGGGCCAAGAAGATTTTGAGTGATGGGGGCTACGTTGTCGGTAGAGGACCAGTTTGAGGGCGATGAGCGCGCGCTGCTCAAGCGCATTCAAGAGCTGCTCGATGTTCGCATGAAAGATAAGCGCAAGCGCTATGTGCATTCGCTGGGTGTTGCCGAGACCGCACTTCATCTGGCCGAGGTCTACGGCGTTGACCGCTTTGATGCGGCTGCCGCCGGCTTAATTCACGACTGGGACAAGGTTCTTTCCGATGACGAGCTCGTGGCCCGCGCGCTTCACTATGGCATCAAGGTTGCCGGCTCTCCTTCCGCCGCGACGCCGCTTTTGCATGGCCCTGTTGCCGCCTATGAGCTTCCGCAGCTTTTTCCCGAGCTGTCACCGGCCGTTTTCCAGGCTGTCGACCGTCACACCGTGGGTGCCTGCGACATGACGCCGCTCGATATGGTGGTCTTTGTGGCAGATGCCATCGAGCCCAACCGTCACGGCGACTATGCCCATGCGCTGCGCAAGATGGTGGGGAAGTTCTCGCTCGATGAGTTGTTCTTCTCCTGTTTTGCGCAGGGTCTGGTCTATGTGATCCAGTCCGGGCGCTATCTTTATCCCACGGCTATTACGATTTACAACCATTACGCCCAGCTGCGCTAGCTCGGGTGTGTCTAGAAAGAGGTATTCCATGGCCGACGAGACCATGACTGACGAGCAGATTCTTGAAGGTGTGGAGCACAAGAGTTTCGTTGCCACGTCCGACCGCACCGCCGCCTCGCTGTCCGCGAGCGGTGTCGCCGCCGAGGATGTCGCCCGCGCCGCCGCGCAGGCCGCCTACGACAAGAAGGGCGAGGACGTGCAGGTGCTCGACCTGACCGAGCTTTCCGACGTGTGCGACTACTTTGTGCTTGCCACCGGTACCAACAACCGCCAGGTCGATTCGATTGTCGACGAGATCGAGGAGAAGGTTGCCGAGGCTTGCGGCGAGCATCCGTTCTCCATCGAGGGCCGCGAGCAGAAGACCTGGATGCTCATGGACTACGGCTCGGTTGTCGTCCACGTCTTCACTCCCGAAGCCCGCGACTTTTACCGCCTAGAAAAGCTCTGGGGTGACGCCCCCCAGCTCCCCCTCGACCTCCTCTAGTGGCTCATTTGATATGGGGCTTTTAGCTAGCCTCGCGCATTTCGCCGGGCAGTTGCGGTTTTCCGCACCTGCCCGGCTTTCTTTTTGCCCAAAGGCGGTTAATCGTCGAAGCGGGATTGGCGGCCGAAAGATAGGGCGGTGTCGCCGAACTTGTCTCGGACGGCATCGATCGCGACGGAGAGGTCGCGACGGTCGCTTGATTGGGCTCCGCGGTCGTCGACTTCGCAGAACAGGTCGGTCTGGATGCCGCCCTGATGGTCAAAGTCGCTCATGCCGATGCCTGCTAAGCGAACATGCATGCCTTCCTGCCAGATGTTGTCGAGCAGTTCGAGCGCAACCGCCACAAAGATATTCTCGTCGTCGGTGGGGTGGGGAAGCCGCCGCTGCGCCGTGCGTCCGCTGCCATACGAATACTTAAGCTTGAGCGTTACCGTGCCGCCCGTCAGTCCCTGACGGCGCAGGCGGCGTCCAACCGACTCTCCCAACAGCGCAATCGCCGCTTCGATGTCCCCACGCTCAGTCAAATCTTTCGCAAAGGTGCGCTCATTGCTCACGGATTTAACCTCGCGTTCCTCATCGAGGCTTGTTACTTCGGATATTTCGAGCCCCAGCGCACGCTGGCGCATGCGTTCGCCGTTGACGCCAAAAATTGCAGCTAGCGTGGATTCCGGCGCGCGTGACAGCTCGCCGAGCGTGTAGATGCGCATGCGGCGCAGTCGCTCCTCGGCCGAGCGCCCGATGCCGCTCATGGCAGATACCGGCAGCGCGGCCAAAAAGCGCTGCTCGGTTCCGGGGCGCACGATGGTCAGCCCAAACGGCTTATCCCGCTCGCTTGCGATCTTTGCGACCGTCTTGTTGCAGCCCACGCCAATGGAACAGGTCACTCCCAGCGCTGCCACGCGGTCGCTTATGCGCCGTGCAACCAGCAGCGGGTCCTCGGGCGCAAAACGACCCGGTGTGATATCGATAAAGGCTTCGTCGATGGATACGCGCTCAACGCGCGGCGTCTCCTCGGCAAGAATCGCCATGACCTGCGCGCTCACCTCGCGGTAGCGATCAAAGTGCCCGTGCGTCCAAATGGCTTGCGGGCACAAGCGCCGCGCCTCGGCCGAGGCCATGGCAGAGCGCACGCCAAAGCGACGTGCCTCATACGAGCACGTGGACACGACGCCACGCGAATCGGCGTCTCCGCCCACGATGAGTGGCTTTCCGCGCCATTCGGGATGATCGAGCATCTCCACGCTCGCAAAAAATGCATCGAGGTCCATGAGGCCCACCGCCGAACCCGTCCAGGGAGGCGGTGTGACGCCCATGGCATCCTCATAACCGTATGTATGTTCGCGTCTTTCCATGTCATGAGTATACCGCGCAGCTCATGTGGGGTGCGTGTATGTGCTTGCAAATCCCGAATTCTTGTCTAAGATATGGATTTGCCCTCGACTACACCGAAGAAGTTGGTCTCACGGACTTCACCTGCCCGCGTCGATGGCGTATTATGTTCAACTGTTTGTTTGTAGTTGCAGCCTAAAGCTGCTTGGTTGGAGGAGTTTCCTTTGGCAGTCAAGATTCGCCTTGCTCGTCACGGCGCTAAGAAGCGTCCGTACTACCGTGTCGTCGTCGCCGATTCCCGCGCCCCGCGTGACGGTCGTATCATCGAGGAGGTTGGCCGCTACAACCCGATGACCGCCCCCAAGACCATCAACCTCGACCTCGAGAAGATCGCCGACTGGCAGTCCAAGGGCGCTCAGCTTACCGACGCCGTCGCCGCTCTGGTCAAGGCCGCCAACGAGGGCGAGAAGACCGAGACCGTCGTCAAGAAGTCCAAGAAGCAGCTCGCCAAAGAGGCCGAGGTCGCTAAGGCTGCCGCTGAGGCCGCTGAGGGCGCCGAGGAGTAAATCGTGCCTGAGGTTGACGCTGCACAGCTCGAGGGTGAGGCAATGCTCTCAGATCGCATCGCCGATCTCGTCGAATATCTCGTTGTTCAGATCGTCGACGACCCGGATTCCGTGAGCCTTGAGGTCATCGATGGTGACGACGCCTCTACGATCGAGGTTTCTGTCGCCGAGGATGACGTCGCTAAGGTCATCGGCCGTCGTGGCCGTACCATCAAGGCCATTCGCACGCTCGCCCGTGCACTGGCCGCTCGCCTCGACACTGCTGTCGAGGTAGAGGTTCTGGGCTAGGACCTTGAGGTCCCAGTACAAAAACATCGCCCGTGTGGTCAAGCCGCACGGAAGGAAGGGGGAGGTCCTCGCGCAACCGCTGCGGGGGCTTCCTTCTGTATTAGAGCCGGGTATGCGCGTCGCCCTGACGCCGCCGGCGCTCAAGCGCGACCGCTTTTGCACGGTCGTGTCCGTCACCGATACGGGCGATGGCGATCTGGTCTCGTTTGAGGGCATTGACGACTTGACGGCCGCCGAGGGCATCACGGGATGCTATGTGTTGGCAAATCGTGACGATTTAGAGCTCGATTCACTCGACGCCGCCTATACCGACCTGATGGGTCGCGAGGTGGTCGACGAGCGCTTCGGTTCACTCGGCACGATCGTCGAGATCATGTCGACGCCCGCTAACGATGTTTGGGTTGTCGAGGGTGATCGGTACGGCGAGGTACTGATTCCCGTGATCGAGCAGGTTGTGCTCGATCTTCCCGACACAGGAACAATTTCCGTCCACGTTATGGACGGCCTGATCGATATGGACAAGTAGGGAGGACAACATGCTGATTGAGACCCTTTCGGTCTTTCCCGAGATGTTTGAGCCCGTCATGTCCACATCGATTTTGGGCCGCGCCCGCAAGGCCGGCCTTTTTGATTTTAAGGCGTATAACCTGCGCGACTGGACGCACGACCGCCATCGTACCGTCGATGACGAGCCGTACGGCGGCGGGCAGGGCATGCTCATGAAGGTCGAGCCTATTGTCGAGGCCATCGAGGCTATTAGCTCCGAGGGTCCTAAGCCCACCGTGGTGTTTTTTACCCCCTGTGGCGAGCCCTTTACACAGCATGTGGCCGAGCGCCTGCTCAAAAGCGAGCGCTTGCTGTTTGTGTGCAGCCGTTACGAGGGTGTCGACGAGCGTGCCTATGCGTATGCCGACGAGCGCCTGTCGATCGGCGATTACGTGCTCACGGGCGGCGAGCTTCCCGCTATGGTCGTTGCCGATGCCGTCGTACGCCTGATTCCCGGCGCCCTTGGTGACGAGATGAGCAACGTCGACGAGTCGTTCTCGACCGCCGAGGACGGAGGCCTGCTCGAGTATGCGCAGTACACTCGCCCTGCTGAATTCAACGGCGAGGGCGTGCCGCCGGTGCTCGTGAGCGGTGACCATGCCAAGGTTGACGCCTGGCGCCGTAAGAATGCCATCGAGCGCACCTGCCGCTGGCGTCCCGACCTGATCGAGACGGCACGGCTTACGCCCCAGGAGCGCGCATACGCGCAGGAGATTCTGGACGCTTCGTATTCGCAGAGCGAGGAGTGAGAATGGTTCCATCGCAGCATTCCGCGTTGAGGGGCGCTTTTGAGTGTGTCGCGGTCATCGCGATCGCGCTCGTGGCCACCTTCCTGATCCGCACCTTTGTGGTCGAGCCCTTTGTGGTACCCACCGGCTCCATGGAGGACACGATCGAGATTGGCGACCAGATCCTGGCACAAAAGGTGAGCCTCGAGCTCGGTCAGCCCGTCAAACAGGGTGATATCGTGGTGTTCCACAACCCCGATGTCACTTCCGAGCATGATGTTCTTGTCAAGCGTGTTATTGCCACGGCCGGCCAGACGGTCGACCTGCAGGACGGCAAGGTGGTCGTTGACGGCCAAGCGCTCGATGAGGACTATACGACGGGCATGAGCTGGCCGCTTTCGGTCCAAGCGCCTGGCGCCCAGGTGAGTTATCCCTACACCGTTCCCGACGGGTGCGTGTGGGTGATGGGCGACAACCGCGAAAACTCTGCCGACTCGCGCTACTTTGGTCCCGTCGATCGCTCTGATTTGATCGCTGTGGCGCTTGTGCGCTACTGGCCGCTCAACCGCATCGGCGCTATCGACTAAAAACCGCTATAGTACAGTACCTAACCGTGTAATCGTTTCGACGAGGGGATATTAGAGGCATGAACGCTTCATCGCTTTCCTTCCAAGACATCATCCTGCGCCTCCAGCAGTACTGGGGCGAGCAGGGCTGCGTCATTATGCAGCCCTATGACTCCGAGGTCGGTGCCGGTACCTTCCATACCGCGACCACGCTGCGCTCGCTCGGTCCCGCCGAATGGCGCACCTGCTATGCGCAGCCCTGCCGCCGTCCCGCCGACGGCCGCTACGGCGAGAACCCTAACCGCATGCAGCACTACTATCAGTTCCAGGTGCTCATTAAGCCCTCTCCGGTTAATGCTCAGGAGCTTTACCTGGGGTCTCTTGCTGCCATTGGCCTGGACCCCAACGACCATGACGTCCGTTTTGTCGAGGACGACTGGGAGAGCCCGACGCTGGGCGCCTGGGGCCTTGGCTGGGAGGTCTGGCTCAACGGCATGGAGGTCACGCAGTTCACGTACTTCCAGCAGGTGGGCGGTATCGAGGTCGCCCCCGTGCCCGTCGAGATCACCTATGGCCTGGAGCGTATCGCCATGTACGCTCAGGGCGTCAACTCGGTCTACGATCTGGTGTGGAGCTATCTGCCCGACGGCACGCCCATGACCTACGGCGACGTGTTCCTCGAGAACGAGCGCGAGTTCAGTGCCTATAACTTTGAGGTCGCCAACGTCGAGATGATGCGTCAGAAGTTTGACGACTACGAGGCCGAGTGCCATTCCTGCCTGGAGCGCAAGCTGCCGTTGCCGGCGTACGACTGTGTCATGAAGTGCAGTCACGCCTTCAACCTGCTCGATGCCCGCGGCGCCCTGTCCGCGGTCGAGCGTGCCAACTACATCCTGCGCGTCCGCGCCGTCGCCAAGGCGTGCTGCGAGGCCTACATGGCCGAGGTCGCCGGAGTCAACGAGAATGCCGACCAGGAAGGCGAGGTGGCGTAAGCCATGGCAGACGCTAAGGATTTCCTGTTTGAGATCGGTACGGAGGAAATGCCCTCTGCACCGCTGAACAATGCCGTCAAGCAGCTTGGTACCATGATCGCCAAGGGTCTCGACGAGGCCGGTCTGGCCCACGGCGAGGTCCGCGTGATCTCGAGCCCGCGTCGCCTGGCTGCGCTCGTTGCCGACGTTGCCACCGCGACCGATGAGGTTCACGAGGTCAAGCGTGGCCCCGCGGCAAACATCGCCTTCGACGCTGACGGTAACGCCACCAAGGCCGCCCAGGGCTTCGCCCGCAAGTGCGGTGTGGCTGCCGAGGACCTGGTCCGTCGTGAGGATACCGACGGTCGCGAGTATGTCTTTGCCGAGAAGAACATTCCCTCCGCACCGGCAACCCCGATCCTGACGGCCCTGTGCGAGAAGACCATTGCCGGCCTGCAGTGGCCCAACTACCGCTCCCAGCGCTGGGGCCACGAGCACGCGACGTTCGTGCGTCCGGTCCGCTGGATTTGCTGCCTTCTGGGCGAGGATGTTGTGCCCGTGTCGTTTGCCGACGTGACGAGCGGCAACACCACGCGCGGCCATCGCGTGCTCGGCCCCGGTGACCACGTTGTCGCCAGCCCCGCCGCCTACGAGCAGGTACTCGAGGACGCCGGCGTGCTTTCTGCCGAGCGCCGTCGCGAGGCCATCCTTGCCGGTATCTCCGAGGTCGAGGCCGCTCGCCCCGGCTGCCATGTCGATACGCCCAAGAAGGTCTTTGAGGAGGTCATTAACCTCTGCGAGTGGCCGACGGTGCTCGTCGGTACTTTCGACGAGGAGTTCCTCAAGGTCCCGCACGAGATTATCTGCGAGTCCATGCTCACCAACCAGCGCTACTTCCCGATCTATGACGGGGAGGGCAAGCTGACGCGTGAGTTCGTGGTCGTCTCCAACAGCAAGCCCGAGAACGCCGAGCGAGTGATCGACGGTAACGAGCGCGTCGTGCGCGCCCGTCTGGACGACGCTAAGTTCTTCTACGAGGAGGACCTGAAGATCTCCCTCGACGAGTTCCGTGAGCGTCTGTCCAAGGTTGCCTTCCAGGAGAAGCTCGGTAGCGTGCTCGCCAAGTCCGAGCGCATCGAGCAGCTCGCGCTCGCTATCGCCCGCGAGGCTCACCTGGGCGCCCATCTTGCCGCCGACGCTGCTCGCGCCGCACACCTGTGCAAGGCAGACCTGGTGTCCAACGCCGTCGTCGAGTTCACGAGCCAACAGGGCGTGATGGGCGGTTATTACGCGACCGCGATGGGGGAGAACGACGAGGTCGCCCATGCTATTCGCGATCACTATCGTCCCCGTTTTGCCGGTGACGAGCTGCCCGAGGGCACCGCTGGCTGCATCGTGGCCTGCGCCGACAAGCTCGATACCATCGCCGGTATCTTTGCCATCGGCGAGCCCCCGACCGGCTCCTCCGACCCCTACGCGCTGCGTCGTGCCGCTATCGGCATTATCAACATCCTGCGCGACCGCCTGCCGATCGACCCCACGTCGCTCATCGACTTTGCCCTCGAACTCTACAGTGAGCAGGGCATTGAGTTCGACGCCGCCGAGGTCGCCCAGCAGGTTCGTGACTTCTTCCATGGCCGCCTGGTGAGCATGGCCCGCGACGAAAAGATTCCGGCCGATACCGTCGCCGCCGTCTCCGCGGTGCACATCATCGCCCCGTCCGTCTTCTTCGCCCGCTGCGCCGCCCTCGACGAGGCCCGCAAGAACGACGCTGAGACGTTCGACAACCTGGCGACCGCCTATGCCCGCGCCGCGCATATCTCCAAGCCCGAGCTGGGTGCGGAGTATGACCGCAGCCTGATGGGCGAGGTCGAGCTTGCGCTCGCCGACGCCTCCGAGGCTGCTCAGACCGCCGTCGATGCCGCCCTTGCTGCCGAGGACTACCCGACCGCATTTGCCGCCCTCGCCGCCCTGCGCGCGCCCATCGACCGTTTCTTCGATGAGGTCATGGTCATGGACAAGGACGAGCAGCTTCGCGATAATCGCCTTAAGCTGCTCAACCGCTTCGAGGCCGTTTTCTCCGGCATTGCCAACATCGGTGAGCTTGCCCGCAAAAAGTAAGCCAGCCTGCGCATAAGCGCAAAAGGAGCCCCGCATGGATTGCCCGGTCACCGCTCGTCCCACCGTTATCGTTATCTCCGACTCGCTCGGCGATACCGCTTGTGAGGTGGTGCTTGCGGCGTCCGGGCAATTTGATGAAGGGGCTTTTCGCGTTTTGCGCCTGCCCAAGGTGACCTCCGTGGAGCAGGTCAAGTCATTTGTGGGGCCGCGCGTCGATGCCGACCATCGCGATGTCGCCGTGTTCCATACCATTGTCGATCCGGCGCTTCGCGCCCGCGTGCTCGATTACCTGGGTATGCTGCATATCCGTTCGGTCGACCTGATCGGCCCGACGCTTGCCGTGCTGTCGTCGCTCATCGGTGTGCCGCCCAAGTGCGTTGCGGGCGTGATTCACAAGACCGATGACCGCTATTTCCATCGTATCGAGGCCATGGAGTATTTCGTTGAGCACGATGACGGGCGCGGTTGCGACGATCTGTCGGGTGCCGATATCGTGCTGCTGGGTGTGTCGCGTACATCCAAGACGCCGCTGTCGATGTATTTAGCCTATCAGGGCTACAAGGTCGCCAATGTCCCACTGGCGCATGGCATGGAGCCGCCGAAGTCGATTTACGAGGTTGACCCGATGCGGTTGTTTGGTCTGATCTCGACCGTCGATGTGATTTCCGAAATTCGCGATAGCCGCTTGGGCGATGACTACGCCCGTGCCGTTGCCGGCTCCTATGCCGAGCCCGAGAGTGTGCGCAGCGAGCTTGAGGAAGCCCGTGCCCTCATGAAGCGCCTAGGCTGCTTTGTGGTGCGTACCGATGGCAAGGCCATCGAGGAAAGCGCTGCCGAGATCATTGCTCACCTCGAAGAGATTCAAGAGGCAAGAGCCCGCCGTGCCGCCCGCCGCGCTCAACAAAAGTAGCTCACTTGGGACAAGGTTGTTTGGGTAGCTAATTTGGGACGGGGCTCTTTTAGCTACCCAAAGAGAATACTTGGAAATAATGCTGATAAATGGTAAAGCGATTTAGCAAAAACATCGCATCCGACCTGCATTTTCATTGTAGTGGTATCTTCATAAGGTAACCACCTTTACCTACCGTTTACCGTCGGTTTTAGCACGTTTACCAAACCGCGCACCCTCTGCTCAAGCCTGTCCAAAACCCGCCGTATAGTTCCCTCACGGCCCGCATCCGGCGGGTCGATTCGTTACCACGGTCGTGCGCGTAAGCGCATGGAAGGGGAAGTATCGTGAGCGATTGCAAGAGGGTTTACCGTTTTGGAACCGACGCCCAGGGCACCTGTGTCACTGAGGGCGACAAATCCATGAACTTCGTGCTTGGCGGCAAAGGCGCAAACCTTGCCGAGATGAGCCGCATCGGTCTGCCGGTTCCCGGTGGCTTTACCATTACCTGCCAGACCTGTGTCGAGTACTCCGTTGCCGGCAACGTCTGGCCCGAAGGCGCACTCGATGAGATCGTTGCCGCCGAGGCGGACCTCGAGGCCCGTTGCGGCAAGAAACTCGGCGATGCCTCCGATCCGCTGCTCGTGTCGGTTCGCTCGGGCGCTCCGTTCTCCATGCCCGGCATGATGGACACGGTCCTCAACCTGGGTCTCAACGACGATTCCGTCCAGGGTCTTATCGCGCAGACGCAGAACCCGCGCTTTGCCTGGGACAGCTACCGTCGCTTTATCCAGATGTTCTCCAACGTCGTCATGGGCGTCGACGCCGACCTATTCGAGAACGCCCTGACCCAGGCCCGCCTGGTCGCCGGCGTTCGTGTCGATTCCGAGCTTTCGGCCGAGGACCTGCAGGAGCTCGTCGAGACCTTTAAGGGCATCTTCTCCGAGAACGTCGAGGCGACCCTGTATCCCGAGCTCGAGGTCGCCGACGGTAAGCTCGTTTTCCCGCACGATCCGGAGCTCCAGCTGCGCCTTGCCATCCAGGCCGTCTTTGGCAGCTGGATGAACGAGCGCGCCTGCATCTACCGCAAGCAGCACGGCATTTCCGACGAGCTCGGCACCGCCGTCAACGTCCAGGCCATGGCCTTTGGCAACAAGGGCGAGACCTCTGCGACCGGCGTCGCCTTTACGCGCAACCCGGCCGACGGCACCAAGGAGTTCTATGGCGACTTTTTGGTGAATGCCCAGGGCGAGGACGTCGTCGCCGGCATCCGAAACACCGAGCCCATCGCCGACCTCAAGACCACCTCGGGCCTCGAGTCCGCAGGCGAGGAGCTCGAGCGCGTGTTCCTGACGCTCGAGGATCATTACCGCGATATGTGCGATATCGAGTTTACCATCGAGCAGGGCAAGCTCTGGATGCTCCAGACCCGCGTGGGCAAGCGCACCGCCACTGCCGCCCTGCGCATTGCTATCGAAATGGTCGAGGAGGGCCTCATCACCCGCGAGGAGGCTGTGAGCCGCATCGATCCCGCGCAGCTCGACCAGCTCCTGCACCCGCAGTTCGACGCCTCCAAGAAGTACGAGGCCCTGGCCAGCGGCCTTAACGCCAGCCCTGGTGCCGCCGTGGGCGAGGTCGTGTTCTCGAGTGATGACGCCGTCGCGCGCGCCAACGAGGGCCACAAGGTCATTCTGGTCCGCTGGGAGACCAACCCCGACGACCTGAAGGGCATGGTCGCCGCCGAGGGCATCCTGACCAGCCACGGTGGCAAGACGACTGCCGAAAAGCATCTTGCCAAGGCAGGCAACTAGAAAGAGGAAGAGCCATGCCGCCGTTATCGCCCGCGGCATGGGTACGCCCTGCGTTTGCGGCGTTGAGCGCTTCCACATTGACGCGGCAGAGAAGGTCGTGCGCATCGAGGGCAGCGACCGCGTGCTGCGCGAGGGCGATGTCATCTCCATCGACGGCACCCAGGGTATCGTCGTCGACGGCGCGGTCGACCTGGTCTCTGCAGAGCTCACCGGCGACCTGGACACCATCCTGTCTTGGGCCGATGAGATCCGTTTGGACGAGACCGACGGTCACGCCAACCACGTGCGCGTCAACGCCGACAACCCCGAGGATGCCGAGCTCGCGCTCGAGTTTGGCGCCGAGGCCATCGGTCTGTGCCGCACCGAGCACATGTTCCTGGGCGATCGCAAGAACATCATCCAGAGCTTTATCCTGTCTGACGATGAGGCCGTGAAGCAGCAGGCCCTGGCCGACTTGCTCAAGGTTCAGACCGAGGACTTCCTGGCGATGTTCAAGACCATGTCCGGTCGCGATGTGGTCGTCCGCCTGCTCGATCCGCCGCTTCATGAGTTCCTGGATAATCCTCGCGAGCTCGAGGTCGCCATCACCAAGAAGGAGGCCGCCGGCGCTCCCGAGGAGGAGCTCACTGCCCTGCGCGCCCGTCTGCGTCGCATTGACGGCATGGTCGAGTCCAACCCCATGCTGGGCTTGCGCGGCGTGCGCCTGTCCGTCGTCTTTGGCGATCTGCCGCTCATGCAGGTTCGCGCCGTCGCCACGGCCGCTGCCCGCCTTATCAAGGAGGGTGTCGACCCGTGCCCCGAGATCATGGTTCCGCTCGTTTCCATCACGGCCGAGCATGTCCAGACCCGCGAGGTTATCGAGCGCGTGATCGCCGAGGTTTCCGCCGAGGAAGGCGTCGAGCTCAATATTCCCGTGGGCACGATGCTCGAGCTGCCGCGTGCCTGCATGGTCGCTGACGAGATCGCCCATCATGCCGACTTCTTCTGCTTTGGCACCAACGACCTCACCCAGACGACCTTTGGCTTCTCGCGCGATGACGCCGAGGCCAAGTTCATCCCGCTGTACATGCATAAAAAGATCCTGAAAGACAACCCCTTCGAGACCATCGACGCGGCGGTGCTGGAGCTCGTGCGCTTGGCCGTCGAGAAGGGCCGCGCCACCAATCCCGACATGCACTTTGGCGTGTGCGGCGAGCACGGCGGCGACCCCAAGTCCATCAAGGGCCTGTTTAACGTGGCCGACGTGGACTACGTGTCCTGCTCGCCCTATCGCGTGCCCCTCGCGCGCCTGGCTGCCGCTCAGGCCAAGCTCGAGGCCAAGCGTTCCGCCTAACGTTTTGGGTTTAGACGCCTAGCGTAGCCCCCTTCATGCCGCCCGTCTCATTCGTGAGACGGGCGGTTATCATGTGCGGGTTTTGTCTTTTTGTCTGCGCAAAAAATTGTTCTTGCAGCAGAAACCCGCGCGTGTATACTCGAATACGTTTGTTCAACTACGTGCCGGCCAAGGTGGTACGGCACCTCTAGAAGAGTAAGGAATTGCACATGGATTACATCCGCGCAATCGAGCGTCAGCAGATCCGCGAGGACATTCCTCAGGTTCGCGTCGCCGACAACGTCAAGGTTCACTACCGCATTAAGGAAGGCGACCGCGAGCGCATTCAGGTCTTCCAGGGCGACGTCATCCGCATGGCCGGCGCCGGTGCCCGCGAGACCTTCACCGTCCGCAAGATGTCCTTCGGTGTCGGTGTTGAGCGTACCTTCCCGCTTCACAGCCCCAAGATCGCCAAGCTCGAGGTCGTTCGTCATGGTCGCGTCCGTCGCGCCAAGCTGTACTACCTCCGCGACAAGGTGGGCAAGGCTGCTCGCATCCCCGAGAAGCGCTAAGAAGATCGCAGCGTCTGTCCACTCGTTTGGACACAAGGGTCACCTTCGGGTGGCCCTTCTTTTTATCTGATTTGCATGCAAGGAGGGCCTGGTATGGCCAATATGACGAGCTCGGTTTCGGCATCGCAGGTTGCCGGTGAGTTGGCGAGCGCTACGTTTGAGGAGATCCCCGCCCTCGTGGAGCATTATCGCGAGGACCCGCGCCAGCAGGTGATCAAGGCTTGCGAGCGTGCTCTTAAGCGCCATGCCAAGGAACTTGCCGAGCGCGAGCGCGTCAATGACATGTACGAGCTTATGCATGAGCTTGGCGGCGATGGGGTAGTCGTTGGTGTCGACGAGGTGGGTCGCGGATCGGTGGCCGGTCCTTTGACGGTATGCGCCGTCTGCCTTCCTATGGAGCCACGCGTCTGGGGCATCAACGATTCCAAAAAGCTCACGCCGGCGCGCCGCGAGTTGCTCTCAGTGAAGATTGCCGAGGTGGCGACAGCAATTGGTTTTTGCCATATCGCGCCTAAGGATATCGATGAGATGGGCATGGCCCGCGCCATTCGAGCCGCTGTCGCGGGCGCCGTGGCCGATACGGGGCTCGAGCCCGATTGCGTGCTTATGGACGGTAACCCCTTGGGCGCCGTTCCCAACGAGCGCGACGTGGTGAAGGGCGATGCCAAGATCGCCTGTATCGCCGCGGCGTCCATCATGGCCAAGGTCACGCGTGATGAGATGATGGTCGAGTACGATGCCGAGTATCCCGAGTACCATTTGGCCGAATCGAAAGGCTACGCAAGCCCCGAGCACATCGAGGCCATTCGCAAACATGGACTTTGTCCACTGCACCGCGTGAGCTTTTGCGGAAACTTTCTGCAGACTGAGCGCCTTTTCTAGGTCAATTGTGGAGACAGGGACCTCAGGGGTTTTATAAACCTGCTGGTAGCGGGCCGTATGCAACACCATTGCTGCGTACGGCCCGTTTTTTGACGGCATTTGGTCAGCTTTTGGTTTGCTTCCGGTACTTACCCGCATGAAAGGTGCCCTCATCATCGGGGCAATGCAGCGTGCGGGAAAGGAGACCCCATGAGTGCCGCAAGCAAAAAGAGCAAGACGCAGCAGCTCAAGGAGCGTTGGGAAAACGGCGAGCTCGACTGCGGGGCGATGACGCCCGAGTTTATCAAGGGACTCAGTCCCCGCGAGCTGGGCATGCTGGGCGAGCTGATCACCATCGACTACTTTAACGAGCGCGGCTACACCTTGCTGGAGCAGGGTTTTCGTTGCACCGAGGGCGAGGCCGATCTGGTGCTGCTCGATGAGCTCGACGATGTCGTGGTGATGGCCGAGGTCAAGACCAGACGCGTTGCACTGGATTGCAGCACGCGGGTCTTTCCCGAGGAGGCCGTGGACGCTCAAAAGCAACGCCGCTACCGCCGCATCGCAAGTTGCTATCTCATGGAGCATTATCCGCTCAAGGCGATTCGCTTCGATGCCGTGGGTGTCACCATTCGCGGCGGGCATATCGCCGAGATCGAGCATCAGTACAACGCGTTCGATTGGCAGGTGTCGTGATGGCGTTCGAGACGTTTGCCGTTCACGCGGCCTGCATCCGTGGCGTCGAGGCGATTCACGTCACGGTCGAGGTCTCGCTTGCCGGCGGCGTTCCTGGCATTCAGATGCTCGGCATTCCGAGTATGGAGGTGATGGAGTCACGCGGTCGTATTCGCTGCGCGATGCGCTCCGCCGGGTTTGAAATCCCGCGCTCGGGCATTACGGTCAATCTGGCGCCTGGCGATATTCGCAAGACCGGTAGCGGCTTTGATCTGCCCATCGCCATCGCGGTATTGGCGGCCGATGGTCAGATTCCCCGCGACAACCTCGATCGTTGTCTTATCGCAGGTGAGCTTGGCTTGGACGGTACGGTGCTTCCTGTCAAGGGCGAGGTGGCGTTTCAGCTATTGGCGCGTGATATGGGGCTGTCTTTTATCGCCGGCAGGTCAGACCAGCATGTGCCACTCGCGGGCGTGGATTGTGGATTCATCGATCATTTGTCTCAGCTTGCCCATGGCATGGGCGATGCCGCGCGGCACTACTTGGATTCTGAAGTGCTCGAGGCGACCTTTGAGCCCGAACTCGACTATGCCGACGTACTGGGGCAGGAAGTCGCCAAACGCGGCATGGCGCTGGCGGCGGCAGGAGAACTCGGCTTGCTCATGATCGGGTCCCCGGGATCGGGCAAGACGATGCTCGCGCGTCGTATGACCGGCATCCTGCCCGAGCTTTCCGTTGAGGATCAACAGGAGGCGCTGTGCATCCATTCGGTTTTGGGTGAGAACATTGATGGCTTGTTGGCGGGGCACCGGCCCTTCCGCAGCCCCCATCACAGTATTTCGACCGCAGGTCTTATCGGCGGTGGGCGCCCGGTGCACCCGGGTGAGATCAGCCTTGCTCATGGCGGCGTGCTATTTTTGGACGAGCTTGCCGAGTTTCCCACGGGTGTGCTGCAGACGCTGCGTCAGCCCATCGAACGCGGCTACGTCAGGATCGTACGCGTCGACGGGGCTTTTACCTTCCCGTCGCGCTTTCAGCTGCTGGCTGCGAGCAATCCCTGCCCCTGCGGCTTTTTGGGCGATCGTGAGGTACCGTGTCGCTGCTCGGCGGCGATGGTCGAGCGCTATCGGTCTAAACTGCGCGGTCCTTTGGCCGACCGTATCGACATGATGATCGATGTGACCCGTCCCGACCCTCAGGTGATTATCGAGGGCGCGGAGGGTGTGTCGTCAGCTGAGTTACGTGACTACGTTGTGCGCGGTCGCGCTTTTCGCGCTTGGCGCGAATCCCGTATGGACGATGCTGATGCCGAGGCCGGGGATGACGAGACACGGTCCATTGACGGCGTCGTTTCGACCTTTGAGCTCGATGATGCGGCGGAGAAGTGTGTGCTCGGCCTGTCGAAGCGCACGCATCTCACGGGCCGCGGCATCGTGCGCCTGGTGCGTATCGCGCGTACAATCGCTGACGTCGCCGAGAGCGAGCAAGTGACGCAGGACCACGTGCTCGAGGCAGCGATGTACCAGGGAAGGAGGGACCAATGATGGCCGAGGGGACCTTCGAGCTGCATCCAGGTGACGCGTTGTATCCCGAGACCGTTTTGGAGCTTTCTGATGTGCCCCAGACACTCTATGTGCGCGGCAACCCCGAGGTGCTTTCGACGCCCGCGCTCTCCATCATCGGCGCGCGCAAGGCCTCTCCGTATGGTCTTGCCGTGGCAGAGCTTGCGGCAAAGGTTGCGGTCGAGGCGGGCGTGACGGTAGTTTCGGGCGGGGCGGGCGGTTGTGACCAGGCCTCGGGTTGGGCTGCGGTCAATTCCGGCGGCAAACACGTCGTGGTGCTGGGGACGGGCGCCGACGTGGTCTATCCGCGCTCGAGTGCTGGCCTCATCACGCGCACACTCGATACGGGCGGCGCGGTCGTGTCGATCTCCCCGTGGGGCATGGGTCCGCGCAAGTTTGCCTTTCCGCGCCGCAATCGCGTGATCGCGGCCCTGTCGCAAGCCCTCTTTGTATCCGAGGCGGGTATGCCTTCCGGGACGTTTTCTACAGCCGAGGCTGCTATGGATTTGGGGCGAGAACTTCTTGCCGTGCCGGGGTCGATCCTATCGCCCGAGTCGCGTGGCACGAATTACCTCATTGCGAACGGTGCCTGCTGCATCATCGACGAGGAATCTATCGAGATAGCTATCTCACGCATCTACGGCACCCTGCGCTACTCGCGCCCCGATGCTCCCGGCATTGCCGACCTGGATCCAACGCAGCAGACCGTGATGCATGCGCTCATCGCCTCTCCGCTCAAAGTCGACGACATCGCGGCGCTCGTCTCGCTCGATGCCGTCGGCGTACTTAAACTCCTGGGTTCGCTTGAGCTCGAGGGCCTTATCGAGCGCATGATGGATGGAAGGTATGCGCCCTCCAAGTTTGCTCTTCACGCCCAGACACCCTTCGGTCACAATGGAAAACATGTCAATTAGAAAGGTGTTTGCAGATGCTGTTTGATCAGGTGACGGTTGTCGGTGGCGGTCTGGCGGGTTCGGAGTGCGCGATTCAGCTGGCAGACCGCGGGTTTGCCGTAAAGCTGCGCGAGATGCGCCCCCAGGTGAGCTCCCCGGCCCACCATACCGATCACCTGGCAGAGCTCGTCTGTTCCAATTCGTTTAAATCGACCCGTCCGGACTCTGCGGCGGGCTTGTTAAAGGCCGAGCTTGAGCGCATGGGTTCAGTCCTGCTCGATTGCGCCCATCGCGCGGCTGTTCCCGCCGGTGGCGCCTTGGCGGTCGACCGCGTCAAGTTTTCCGAGCTTGTCGAGGCCGAGGTTGCCGCCCGTCCCAATATCGAGGTCGTGCACGGCGAGGTCACGCAGATTCCCGAGGGCCACGTGGTCATTGCCGCGGGCCCGCTGTGTTCACCGGCGCTGAGCGAAGAGGTCATGAAGCTCGTCGGTGGCGACGCCCTTGCGTTCTTCGATGCCGCGGCGCCGATCGTCGATGCCTCCACGCTCGATATGGACGTGCTGTTTTCGCAGTCGCGCTACGAGGAGCAGGGGAGCGGCGACTATCTCAACGCTCCGCTCAACAAGGAGGAGTACGAGGCCTTTATCGAGGCACTTACCACGGCCGACCGCGTGGTGCTCAAAGACTTTGAGGGCGGCGATCTGTTTCAGGCCTGCCAACCTGCCGAGGAAGTTGCGCGCACCGGCAAGGACGCCATTCGCTTTGGCGCCATGAAGCCCGTCGGCCTCACCGACCCGCGTACCGGACGTCGCCCTTGGGCGGCGATTCAGCTGCGTGCCGAGAACAAGGAGAAGACCGCCTATAACCTGGTGGGCTTCCAGACCAACCTGACCTTTGGCGAGCAGAAGCGCGTCTTCCATATGGTGCCGGGCCTGGAGAACGCTGAGTTCTTCCGCTACGGTGTCATGCACCGCAACACGTTTCTGGATTCTCCGCGCCTGCTGGACGCGACTTACGCGCTCAAAGCCGACCCGCGCATCCGCTTTGCGGGCCAGATGACCGGCGTAGAAGGCTATGTGGAGTCCACCGCCTCCGGCTGGGTGGCAGGCGTGGCAACGGCCATGGACGTGCTCGGCAAACCGATGCCGACACTCGACCGCCTGACCGCCACCGGCGCACTGGCGACCTATATTTCCGACCATACGGTCGCGAAGTTCCAGCCGATGAACGTCAATTTCGGCATTATCGAGCCGCTCGGCTATAAAATCAAGGGCAAGCGGGAGAAGAACACCAAAATCTCCGAGCGGGCGCTCGAGCAGATCGAAAAACTGAAGGGAGAGCTTTAATATGAGGATCATCGTTGATGCGATGGGCGGCGATAACGCGCCCGAATCCGCTGTATGGGGCGGTGCGCTGGCTGCGAAGGAATACGGCGAGGAAGTGCTGCTGGTCGGCAAGCCGGAGGTCGTAGCGAATGTCCTCAAGGAGAAGGGACTTTCCGATGTCAAGGGCATTACCATCATGCCTGCAAACGATCTGGTCGATATGCACGACGATCCCGCAACGGTACTCCGCCGCAAGCCGGATTCGTCCATGGCGGTAGCGTTTAAGCTGCTCAAGGCCGGCGAGGGCGACGCGCTGGTTTCCGCAGGCAACACCGGCGCGCTGCTCACC
>OGYR01000186.1_pt1 | contig 55153 bp, 56 predicted proteins | sample 1576661 | NCBI WGS metagenome assembly OGYR01 (sample SAMEA3541490, study PRJEB24748) | human gut metagenome | biome: human gut; feature: human-associated habitat; material: faeces | place: China | collected 2012
AGATGCAAACATCCGGCTGGTTAGAAATGCCACATTTTTTGAACCGAATTTCCATTTGCATTTCCAGCTGAAATCCCACGGTGTGGTCTTTTTATAATATTACTTATCACTCCAAAGCACGATATGCTTATTGCGACAATCCATTCAGCGTATTTTTATTATTCGTCTCTTTTTCTTATACTATAGAAGGTAAAGCTTCCATCTATGAGGAGCGTCTGCTCATCGTTTAACAGTTCTACCCGGACAACCGTGATCTTCCTTCCGTGGCGCAGCACCCTCGCTTTGCAGTAGACATACTCTGTATGTTCCACCGGAAGCAGATAATTCATCGACGCATCCAGCGTGGTGACGTATTCCCTGTAAGTGGATGCCGCTATGCCGGATAGCGTGTCCGCGAGGGAATATGCACAGCCTCCGTGCATTCCCCCGTAGATATTCTCGTATTGCTTTGCCAGACGGATCCGCCCAAGCGCATATCCTTCCGTCACTTCGAGAAGTTCCATGCCTATATGCTGTGCAAACGGATTCTTCCGCACGATCTCTTTCATATCCTCAAACGTTTGATTCATTACCACTCTTGACATAAACTCTTTACCCTTATAATAATCCAAGCCGATGATCCACTATCGAAAAAAGAGTAAACTCTCCAACGCCGACCCTTGCATCTGCTTGAAATTCTACCATATATTTGCCATTTGCTCTACAACTTTTCGCCAGCGTTTTCCACAACCGGCATGCGATACTCCGTACCGTATTTTAACATTCCATAAATGATACTGATTAATCGTCTGGATATACAAATCAGTGCTTGCTGACTTGTTTTTCCCTCTGCCTTACGCTTCTCATAGTATGCTCGTACTACCGGATTTCGTGGTGTACCCTTTGAGGATACCTGCACCATCTGAATTGCAAGGAAGTAAATGGTTGCCTGCAAGCGTCTGTTTCCCTGCTTGGTGGCTACATCCTTACCCTTTCCGCTGGATGATAAATGAAGCGGTGCAATTCCGGCAAACTGTGCCAGTTTATTGGCATTACTAAAGCGTTTGATATCACCGATTTCAGCAAGAATCTTCACTGCTGTAATAACATTTACTCCGGAAATGGTTGTAAGTGTGCAGCCTAGCATCTTATACATCTGTTCCAGCATCTTGTCTACTTCTGCCAATTGGCTGTCATAATGCTGTAAATCACTGACAATACTAAGTGTCACCATATCTCTGGCATCTTGATAAGCATTGTTTTTAACCTTATCACTGGCTACTGCATCCAAGATTTTCTCACAGGTTTTAGTGGAGCATTTGTTATGACTGACAGGAACAAGTTCTGCTCGCAAATCTTCCACAGACTTACCCTTCAAATACTTTCTGGATGGGTAATGCTCCCAGAAATACAGTGCTGTGGGTCTACTGATGTCATTGAAAAACTGCTTGTATGACGGATAGGCAATACACAACTGCTCATGCAATTGGTTGACTAATCTCGTCCTTTGCTTCATGATATTATCCCTACGATGCACCAACTGACCAAGTGACCAGTACGCATCATTGGGGCAGGCATCCGGAAGTTTGTCCAGCATATTTAGTGTCGCCAGAGCAATGGCTTTGGCATCGTCACTATCGCTCTTACGGTACATAGCACCTCGATGCTTTGCCTGTTGATGTGAGATAGCGGTGTTTACATCCTTAACCAGATACCCCTTGTCAATTAGCCAGACCGCTAAGGCTCTGCCGTAACCGTAGGCGTTCTCAAGACCATAAACTACTTCTTTTCCATCGGTATTACACTTCTTTACTTTAGTAACCAGCTTAGGAAAATCGACTGGTCTGTTTGGGAAAGTAATCTCTCCCAGCTTTTGATTGTAGCAGTCAATCATAACTGCTGTGTGGGTTTCTTTATGTAAATCGATACCCACATAAATAAAATTTTCTTTATCCATAGAATCAACCCCAATCTCAATGTTTGGCAAAATAGTGGCAATCTCAACTGTTAAGCATCTTTCTCGGAATTACGCATCTTTTCAGCTACCGAGTGTGCAAGAGTGGTATAGCCTATCCACTTCTGGTCAGGCACAAAGTATTCCGCAAAGGAACACCGCTGACTTTCATGGAGATGGATACATCCTGCAGAACACAGGACACGAAGCAGAAGAAATCTCCTTCGTGGTGTGTGATGTTAACTCTGAACAAAAGAGGTTGCAAGTTGATTTTTGATTTTGGAGCAGATTTTTTATATAAACCTCTAAAAACAAGCAGAATTGGCTTTATGCCAAAAGACCAAAACAGACAAAAACAAGTAATAATGCACAAATTTACATTTCTGACACACAACCCAACTTTCTCTTGCTCCTGTGAGAGCCTGTGTTGCCCCTGTGTGCGATTTTAAGAGCGAAGTCGAGGTAGTTACCCATAATGGAAGATTTGAGCCTTGTTGGGGAAAGGTGAAAGACATGCTTTCTTAAGATACTGCCAAAATAAGTAGGGTCGAAAATAGTGCAGGTTAAAGGGCTTATGCCGCCAGAGGACGGCATAAGCCGAGAAACACCCACCGGCAAAGCCGTTGGGAGAAATGTGGTATGGCATAACTTTCTCTGCTGTTCAGGAATTTGTTATGCTTCGGGACAGTTTTATCGGAATTGCCGTGTATCAAAAAATCGAGAATGTTCCATGGCGGTTGTCGCCAATAAAACATTCCCTATTCTATGTTTTTGTTTAGGGTATTACGGGGATTTTTCATCCCCCTTACACCCCCTGGTGGGTGCCATTGTAACATGGATATTTATGTGGCGTCAAGGGAAATGTGACAAAATTATTACATGTTACATTTTAGTTTGTGTCATTTTCTAACTTCCAGGAAATCGTTATGATTATCCTTGCTGGCTTTTGCCACTTCCTAAATTTCAAGCCTATACCAGTTATTATATCTCACACTTAAGAAATAATATCACAATATATGGTAACACACTTATTCTTATATCTTCGTTCACAAATTTCTGCTGGATAAAAACATTTATTTATTTGAGAATTTTTCAATCTCTCTTCAAAATATTCTAATTCTTCTTCATCCATACACATTTCTACTACATCTTCACGAATTATCATTTCATCCACATCAGAATCAAGCTTTATTGTTAATTTTTTTTCCTGTCCTGAATATAATATTTGAATATATTCTTCGCTCTTTTCTGAAACTGTTTTGATATACTTCAGCATTTCTTCAATACCTTGTGTATCTACTTTTAGGAGAAACGACATCGTGTTATTTCTAAACATTTCAATCATAATTCCATTCTCCAACTCTAATCACTTAATAGGTACATGAATATTTTTTATTACATCAAAACCATTTCCATTACTTTTTGGAGTCAAAAACTCGAAATGCACATGAGGTGTATTTGGTACGGTCGGTTGACCTATTCCATGATTTCCCAAATAATCATCTGGTTTTACTCTAAATTGTCTGGTTCCATCAAGGCTTCTCCATTTACCAGAATCTATCTTGACATAATCATCTCCCAAGAAGAGTCGCATCTCATTGTGAATATCTTGTTGGCTTATACTTCTTCTCCATTCAGTCAGATTGGTTGTCCTTCTTGTACTCCTATCTCTTCCAAATAGATTATTGCTTCTTCCCTTCGACTGATATCCTGTTCTATCATATCTGGAAGAACTACCACTCTTATTACCGCTTTCATTCCCCTTACCAGCTCCGGCATTCCTCTGCGCATTCACTCTTTCCTGGGTTCTCCAGTCGGTGTTAACATTATCTCTTGAACGGGTTTATGCCTTTTTTATTGGTTGAAATATTGAATTTTCAAGGTTCAACACACCGTACCGGTGTGGGAAGTTTTAGTTAAATACTATAATTTGAATATTTTCCCAGTATTACTATCTAAAAAGAATTTCTTTCCATTCTCTTCTACTAATTCTATATCCGTTCCAACTTTGCAATTATATATTGCAATGATTGCTGGTTCAATATTGGCAACTGTATTAAAATCACATATACACATATTATCCGCTTTACCCAAATACTCCTCTGTGTCAATATCAGAAAAAAATCTCCAACCATTATCAACATCATTTACAGATTCTTCTCTAACACACCATCTCAACTTTCCCTTATGGCTCAATATATTTTTTGAAACAATACTTCCACCAGCATCGGGTATAAAAGTGACTACTTTATTCATACTTTTTCATCCTTTTCAACAAACTTGCCCTATACGGCATTTGCTCAGCAATTTCCAATGGTGTTTTTCCCCATGCATTCTTGTGATTAACCAAAATACTGTTCTGTGCAAACCAGATTTGATATAATGGTTCAAGTTCCTCATCTGTGTATTTTAGGTTAATCAAATACTGCAAGGGCACTCTTTCCTTTTCATCTAATTGATTAATATTTACTCCCTTATCAATTAATTTTTTGCACAACTCTGCTGTCTGTTTTATATTGTGATTTGTTCTTGACAGCAGAATATGCAATAGATTTTCACCACACTCATTTGTCACATTAGCTTCAGCACCTTTATTGAGTAAAAAATCTGTTATTAAATAACGGCTTTCTGTATCATTATTGGATAATGAATAAAATAATAATGATTTACCTTTATATACTTTCTTCTCATCACCTTCATTATAGCAGGAAATAAACTCATCATACTTTTTCATTTTTGCTACTAAACTTATATCCATTGCTTTCTCCTTTATTCATACTTATGACTACGATTATTACTTGGCAATTCTGGTCTATAGTTGGCAGGATCATTATACCAATCCACAAATTCTTTTGTTGTCAATTCCCCATTCATATATGCTTCATGCATTTCTGAATATTTTGCTTCTGGAATGTGTCCCATATCCCATACCCCTTTTCTAGATTCTCCTGGTGTCCAATTAATAACCTCACCAGTATTTGGATCTCTAACCAATCCATCAGGACCTTTAGCATTCTCCCATACTTGCTCCACAACACCTTTTCTAAATGAAGGTCTACTGTTAGTATATGGTTTTGTATTAGTCTTACTACCACTTTCATTCCCCTTACCAGCTCCGGCATTCCTCTGCGCATTCAGTCTTTCCTGGGTTCTCCAGTCGGTGTTAACATTATCTCTTGGAGAGGTTGCTGTATAGTCAGGGCCGCTCTTCTTTACATTGTTATCTTTTATGTACTTCTTTGTTGCTTCTTCTCCATGGATGATTTCACGGTTTGCCAGTTTTTTGGCATCCTGTGCACTATAGCCCTGTTTCTTGTACTTATTATACAGATCCTGCTTTGATTTTGCATCCGGGTAGCACTGTGCTGCCAGTCTGGCTGTATCCGGGTCTGCCCCTGCATCAATGTACTGCTGTTCTTTCCTGCTGTACGGGCTGTTCTCCTTCGTACCGTGTCCTGTCGGGTCATGGTAGAGGACCGGGTTGTTCTGACAGTAGGTATACAGGTTCAGTCCATCCCCGTAATAAGTGTCTTCCTGGGTAAATCTGGCAATGACAGGGTTATAATATCTTGCCCTCAGGTAATACTGCCCTGTCAACGGGTCGTACTGCTCTCCCGTATAACGGAAACGGTTATGTACCTGTTCTTCACAGCTTACGGTATTTCCGAATGCATCATATTCATAATGGTTAAGTACTTGCGGCTGTACATCCTCCTGTGGAAGCTCCCCGCTTTCCTTGTCCTCACCATTGATGACATGGGTGATGCTTCCCTGCTCATCAGATACATAATGGTAATAGGTCTTCGCCTTCTCACTGTCAGAACTGATCAGCCCCAGTCCCCTGATATAGCGGATCACATTGCCATCGGACTCCTCTTCGGCGGCTGCTTCCCTGTTCTCATTATAGAGGAATTTTACCAGTTGTCCGTTTTCTTCCATTTCTGCGCGCAGTCCCTCTGCGTCATAATGGTTCTTCTGGAAGCTTCCGTCTGCCTTAGTCACCTGCTCCAGCCTTCCGAAACCGTCATAGAGATAAGACATTTCTCCATCTGAGAGCATATTTCCGCTGTTATCATAGGTATAGTTCTTAACCGTATCTGCACCATCTGTTATCTGTAACAGGCGGTTACATTCATCATAAAGATACTGCTCAAGAACTGCTCCCCGGATACGCTCTGTCCTGTTGCCTGCCATTCTCCATGACCCTGGATAACTGTTCGCCGGAGTGTACTGATACTGTGTCACTCTGCCTGTCAGGTCACGCTGGCTGGTCCTTCTGTCATCTGCATCATAGGTGTATGGCAGCAGCGACCTGCGAGACAGTTATTCAGCATGTTATTTTTTTGACTCTCTCCCGGACAGATTACAATATAGTATGCACCTCCAAAATAAATATTACGATAGGTAATTGCAAAATGTGTATAAAGAATGGGACGACTTGTACAGATTTAACAATGCAGCACAAGTCACTCTCACTACACTGCAGCTCGTAGCAGTACATAAGACATTAAAATACAGTGCCTAAGTACTGATGACTTCACAATTCTAAATGCATAATATTACGTTTCGCAAACACCTAAAAGATTACAAATAAAATTTCCTATAATTTTACCAGATTGTTTTTAGTCCTATGAAAAGGCAAGTAGTTTGACATTTACAAACTAATGGTAAGCAACCAACTTTATAATTCTGAGGTGCAATTCTAGTGGACAAATACAAACAAGAATATTACATAATGCAGAAGCCAGCTGATGTTATTAATGCACAGCTAGTTCTAATGCTTACTATTCACTTTTAACTTCGAATATCCTTAACATTAAAATGGCGAGTCTCACCCTAGGGTATTCAAATTAATCTACATGAATTACATCACCTTTGGTGAGAGCCATTCCAATTAATTTAAAGACCTTGATTGATTTTTTAGATGGTAGGTTAATACAAAATGTTACATAATATTTTTAATATCAATTAACTCTTACTCTATTATCTAATCAATTTACTTTTAGAACAAACTTCAATATTGGATAGTAATGTTCTCATATATGTTCCTTTTCTCTATTGTATGACCGTTTTTAACTTCAACTAAAAATTCATGGGGTTCATAATAATTATACTTTTTATATTTATTCTCAGGAACACTCGATTGAGTCATGGTCACTGTTTCTGCATCAATAAAACATAAGATAATTTCAGAAAACATTCGTAGCATTTCTTCATGACTCATTTCTCGCAAGTTACCTTCATATACAACATTATTGTAAACATCACTTGAAGTATATGTTCCTTTGGAATCTTCATCAATGAACATCATTTCCACATTATACGCAAAGATAGATGTGTGAATACCATAAAAATTAATAAAAAGATTTTCATCATTCCCATCAAACACTATTGTTCCTATTTCTTTCGATGAATCAATTTCAATTTCATCTCCGTCTTCTGACAAAAATCTAATCATTTTTTCATCCCACGAATTCTTGATTAGATATTCTACCATATTTTTTTTAAGTTCTTCGTTACTGAATTTCATACAGTATTCTTTATAATTCTCACTCATTGAAATGTTGTTCCTTTCACAAATTGATTTTGAGGATATTTTGTTTGACATCTGGTACAAACTGGTATAACCTCATTATTTCTTGGTCTGATGGCAGGTGTCATAATAATATTAGCATTCGTATTTCCACCTAATCCTCTAAACACAATATCCTCTGCACATGTAGCATTACCCTTGTAAGTTCTACTATTTTTTACCCCTACATATACCTCTCCTGTTCGAATATCCACACCTGCAACGACAGTAGCAATATTGCTTTGCTGCGTTTTACTTAGACCTTGAATTCTTGCAACTTCTGCATCCCTTGCTGCAATAGCTTTTTCAATATTATAATCTAATTTTTGATAATATTCATCTGGTAAGAATAGTTCTGTCTCTCTACCACTCTTCTCCCGGATATTTCATGTTCCACTCTTTGCGCAGACCGGTCATGAGTTCCATGACGTCACGGGTATCTTTTAACCGCATTACCCCGGTATTTCCGTTCAAGATAGCATCTTCCATGTCTGTCATTTCATATAATAATGCATCCGCCGTTGCACCTGCCGTGATCTCATGCACCTTTCCGGTCTCTGCTTCCACAACGATAGCACGGTCGGCGCGCGGATATTCCATGATCTCTATATATCCTTTCTCACAGCTGATCACAGCGCGCTTTGGCTGTTTGGAGTGTAGGGACAGCGACAGCGCCGCCATCTGTCCGTCCGGATTCATCAGAAGAATTCCCTCCTGTTCATCCGCGCCGGTCGGTGCGTATTTTACCTGGGAAAGTACTTGATCAGGCTGGCTTGACATAAAGCTTCTTGCAATGGAAAGTGCATAGACACCGATGTCTAAGAGTGCTCCACCTGCCAGATTCATATTGAAAAACCGGTTCTTCATATTATATTCCTTGTAGCTGCCGAAATTGAGCTGGATAAACTGCACCTTCCCGAGTGCCGGAATCTCTCCATCCCCCGTCTCAACAATCTGCCAGAGCTTCTTATATAAAGGCATATGCCAGATCGTCATCGCCTCCGCAAACACAACATGGTGCTCCTCTGCAAGCGCAATCGCCTCCGCAAGCTCACGGCTGTTTAACATGACCGATTTTTCACAGAGCACATGCTTCCCGCCTGCAAGTGCCTCGCGGGAAAATTCGATATGCGTATTGTGCGGCGTGGTAATGTAAATGACATCTACGTCGGGATCATGGAACATTTCATGAAAATCATCGTACACCTTCTGCACACGGTACTTCTCCGCAAATGCGACTGCCTTCTCGTGTGTGCGGTTGCCGACCGCGTAGAGATGCTTTCCCATATGCTCTAAGGCCTGTGCCATTTCATTTGCGATGACGCCGCATCCCAATACTGCCCAGTTCAACTCTTTTTTCATTGTGGTGCCTCCTGCATGATTTTACTTTTTTTATTAATACAAATCAAAAATACTCATCTGTGGATCTTTCCAGGAACGCTGGATTGCATCTTTTACAATGTCTGTGCTCTGCACATGCCCGATCAGAAGCGGCGAGCGGTAATCATGCTGCAGCCGGTTCTCCCGGACGGTGCGGCTGTCATAGTTGGCATAGCAGTACAGACATTCATGTCCGCAGGTGTTATAAGCACCGATGTCTGCGCCGAGCAGGCAGGAGCACTCACCTCTCGCCTGTTTCTGCTGTGGCACCTTCAATCTGCACCCGATGGCACGTTCCAATACAGACTGCGATAAACAACCGTCCGCATCCACATTCTGCCGGACAAGACTACGGTTCTCACAGCACAGATGAATCTGAAGATGCTGCTTTACCGCTATCTCGGAAAACGCTGCAATCAGACGCTCCTGCTCCTCCTTTCCGACGCTCCTTACGCCCGGAAAGTTCCGCCTGGTTTTTTCATATAAATCAATAAAACTCACCACGCACTGCCCGGTATATCCGGACAGCTTCTCTGCAAACTCCCCGAACTTTTCCACATGATGCTGCACGGTGTAGGTCTCATTTAAAAAGACGGGATCATAACGGAAGCTGACACGTTCTCTTCCCACGCTCTCCGATAATCTGCAAAATGCCTCCGCGATGATGTTCTTATCCGGCACATGGGGTTCTATCTCCCTGCCGTAAGGTGTGATCGTCACAAACCAGAACATGGTAAACGCATCCAGCATAGAAAGGCGCTCCAGCATGGGAAGCGGATTTTTCGTACAGAATACCAGCGCATCCACTACCGCAGGATCGAGCCGGTATCTTGTAATCTGCGTGGGATAATACGGGTTGCGCACCAGAACTTCTCCTGCGCGGACCCTCTCATAGAACCAGTCGCTGTAATACGCCGGTATGTCTGTCCTGCTTCCTGTATTCAGTATCATACCCCTCTCACCTCCGCATATCCAGATTATATCCTATTTTTTCCTGTTTTTCACTTCCGAATTTCGATCCCCGGACGGATGGTATCCTTCCCGAAATTGATTTTATGTAAACCTTGACTTCTCCTGCCGGCAAAGTTATAATGTTAGAGTTGACTAACTCATTATTTTACCTGATTTCAAAAACGGAGGGCGGTTGCAGCGGCAACCGGAAATATATGATTATTGAAACAGCTCTATATCAGGATGTACTGGAACATTCCAGTATCTTCCGTCAATTACCAAAAGATAAATATCCCAATGTCCTGCGCTGCTTAAATGCGCGCGTGGTCGATTATCCGCAGGATGCATCCATCGCCGCACTCGGGGATTCCTCCGGCTGCTCCGGCATTCTGCTCACCGGCATGCTGGAAGAATATCTGGTCGACGAAAACGGGAACCAGATCATCATCAATCATCTGCGAAGCGGCGATGTCTTCGGCGCCGAGTCTGTGTGCGCCGGACAGGTGGCGAGTCATGTCTACATTCACACCGTGGAAAAAAGCAAGATCCTGATGCTCGATTTTGCAGCGCTCTTGTCGGAAAAAACATTTTCCTGCTCCTGCCGTATGCAGGTCACCACCAATCTGATGCAGGAATTTGCGCGCCAGGTGATGTTTTTTAACAGCAAAATACGGATTCTGAGTCAGAAAAAGCTGCGGGACAAGTTAAAGATCTATCTGCAGACGTTAGAAATCGCACCGGACGGAACGGTCTGCCTTCCCTATAGCCGCAGAAAACTCTCGGAATATCTCTACGCGGACCGGAGCGCTCTCTCCCGCGAACTTTGCAAAATGCGCGACGAGGGGATTCTGAATTTTTCGGGTTCCAGGCTGCAGATTCTTGATCCGGATTTTCTGGCAATATAATCTTTTTTTGAGGCGGTTGCAATAGCAACCGCTTTTTCTTTCCTTTTCCAGTATTCTATGTCTCGTTGGTTAGTTTTAACTAACCAATAATTACATACTGATACCGTTCAGAGGGAGGAAATATGATAAAAAAGACAAAACTTACCGCTGCATTATTGACAGCTGCCATGGTACTGCAGCTTGCAGCCTGCGGAAGCAATGCGGCTTCCGGAACAGAGAATACTTCAGATAACGGAGCCACAGCAGACACCGAGACTGCTGCCGCTTCCGAATCGGCGGAGAGCGTAGACACTGAAACTGCTGCCACCGAGGACACCGGCACCCACACTGTGGTTGACCATGCCGGCAACACTGTGGAAGTTCCGAATCACATTACCCGCGTAGTGATTGACCAGATTCCGATTCTCTCCACCTACATGTCCTATTTCGGCGGAGAAGCTCCTTATATCGTAGGCTACTGCGGTTCTTTCAAGGATACCATCTCAAAGACGGTTCTCAAAAATATCGCACCGGAGCTGATGGAATCCGCGGATACCGTCTATGCACAGAGTGATCTGAATATCGAGGAAATCATGAAGTTAGAACCGGATGTCATCTTATACAATGCCGGCAATACGGCACACGCAGAGATCTTACAGGAGAGCGGCATTCCGTGTATCGGATTTGCAACCGTCGGTCACGAGACAGAAGCTGATCCGTTAAACCGCTACAAACAGTGGCTGGATCTTCTGGAGAATGTCTTCGGTGAGGAAGGCAAGACCGATGCTTTCACTGCTGCCGGCGACGAGATTGTTGCGGATGTGGAGGCAAGGATTGCAGCCGTTCCGGAGGATGAGCGCCCGAGCGCACTGATTTTGTGGAAATACAGCGACGGCGTACCGCAGGTATCCGGCAACGGAACCTTTGGTACCTACTGGATGAAACACTTAGGTGTCACGGACGTTGCCGCGGAGGCAACCGGCTTTACACAGGTGAGCATGGAACAGATCTACGACTGGAATCCGGATATTCTGTTTGTCGACGGTCCGGGACTCATCGGTCTTACCTCGGAGGACGTGCTGGAGAACAGGGTAGAGGGAACCGATTTCTCCTCCATCAAAGCTATTCAGGACGGACGTGTCTATGACACAACGCTCGGCATGTGGAACTGGTTTACACCAAACCCGGACGCTCCGCTGGTATTCGCATGGCTTGCATGCAACACTTACCCGGAAGTTTTCGCAGACTATCCTCTGGAGGATACCATCCGTGAATATTACCATGACTGGTATGGCTACGATGTTACCGATGAGGAAATGGAGGAAATGCTTCAGTACTGATGAATGATAATTTTTTGATCAAACGGGGGCATTTTACACCACTCGCCATTCTCTTAATGATACTGCTGCCGCTTGTCACCGCACTGATCTGTATCTGCCTCGGCAGAATGAATGTGCCGGTTGGCGACGTAATCACTGTTTTCCGCGATGTTTTCACGGGAAATGAGGGACATGCGCAGAATTACTCCATTGTAATCAATCTGCGGCTGCCGCGTATTCTGATGGCAATTATTGTAGGAGCAGGTCTTACCTGCGCAGGAAACACGTTCCAATCGCTGTTTTCCAATCCACTGGCAACACCGGACATTCTCGGTGTTACCAGCGGCACCTGCGTGGGAGCGATCCTTGCGATCATCCTTTCCTGCGGTATTCTGGAGACACAGCTCATTGCACTTGCGTTCGGACTTGCCTCCGTATTTTTTACATTAAAGATCGCAGGAAAAAATGAGAACCGCCAGGTGGTCTATCTTGTGCTGGCAGGCGTGATCGCCTCCTCCCTGTTTAACGCCATCGGCTCTCTGCTGAAATATACTGCCGACCCACAGGACAAGCTTCCGGAAATTACTTACTGGCTGATGGGCAGCTTCACAAGCGCCACTTATAAAAAATTGCTGATCGGTTCTCCGCTTATTCTCATTGGAATCGTCGTCATCTATCTGCTCCGATGGAGACTGAATATTTTATCCTTAAGCGAGGATGAAGCGAAAGCCAGCGGCATCAACTTAAAACGGACACAGATGATATTCATCCTGGCGTCGACGGTCATTACCGCCTCGGCGGTATCCATGTGCGGTCAGGTCGGCTGGATCGGTCTCTTAGTCCCACACTGCGCCAGAATGCTTGTCGGAAGCAACAACCGCTACGTGGTTCCCATCAGCTTAAGTCTCGGTGCAAGCTTTATGATTCTGATTGACACACTTTCAAGAACCATCAGCGTCATCGAGCTTCCGCTGTCCATTCTGACCGCCATCATCGGAGCACCGGTCTTTATTTCACTGCTGAATAAGAACAGGAGCAATCTGCAATGATTCTTGAAATAAAAAATGGCTGTTTTGGATATCCCAAACAGGATATAATATTAGCTGATATCAATCTCTCATTAGAGGAAGGTCATATTTTAGCAATCTTAGGTCCCAACGGTATCGGAAAGACCACACTATTAAAATGCATCATTGGTCTGCTCCCCTGGAGAGAGGGTGCGACTTTTCTGTACGGGCAGGACATCAAAACATTAAAACCAAAGGAATTGTGGAGCAATGTCTCCTACATTCCGCAGAGCCACGGTTTTGCTTTTTCCTACACCGGACTGGAAATGGTCATGCTCGGCCGCTGTTCGCATCTTGGCGTTTTTGAACAGCCCGGCAGACGGGAGATTGAGATGGCGGAAGCCATGATGGAGAAAACAGGCATCACGCATCTTGCCAAAAAGGACTGTAACCGCATGAGTGGCGGAGAACTTCAGATGGTACTGATTGCGCGCGCACTGATCAATGAACCGAAGCTGATCATTCTCGACGAGCCGGAGACAGGTCTTGATTTTCACAATCAGATTCTGGTTCTCAACATGATCGACCGGCTCTCCCACGAGGACGGCATCAGCGCAATCATGAACACGCACTATCCGACCAACGCCGTATCTGTCGCCGACGAGGCTTTTATGATGAATCACAAAGGCACTTTTTTCTACGGCAGCACGGAGAAGGTTCTGACAGAAAAGAATATTTCCGTGTCCTTTGACGTCAATGTGGTTGTCAATGAGTTCAGCCATCATCAGAAAAAAATAAAAAGCATCGTACCTGTCTCCCTGACAGACAAAGCGATGTGACAGAAAGGATCTACTATGTCAGAAGGCGTATTTACCATCGCAGCAAAGCGTCCGATCCGCGAGGAGATGACCATCTCACGAAATACCGGACTCGGCACTTCCAATTCCGCTACCTGGTTTTCCCTGGGCGCAGGCACATCCATCACACCGGAAAGCTACGATACGATGTCCATCTATATCGGAGCCGCCGGCACCGGAACGTTTCTCATCGGTGAACAGCCGGAAACAATGGATCTGCACCCGGATGAGATATTGCTCATACCGGAGAGAACTCTCTGCGGCGTCAAAACCGGCGAGGGTTGTATCTATACAGAAATTATTACAAAAAAGGAGAACACTATGAACGATCTTGTAAAAGCAAAAGAGGTATTAAATCTGAAGGAACTGATCTCTTACGAGGAGGGAAGTATTGCAAACGTGGATATCGTACACAATGATACGATGAAGTTTGTCCTCATGGCATTCGATGAGGGAACCGGACTGACACCGCACCGCGCACCGGGCAACGCAATCCTGACCGCGCTTGAGGGTACCGCTGTCATCGGATACGAGGGTACCGACTACACCTTAAACGCAGGCGAGAGCTTCCGTTTTGAGAAGAACGGTCTGCACAGCGTAACCGCAAAGGGACGCTTCAAAATGTCTCTGCTGCTTGTTCTGGAATAAGACCGGAATAAAAAAAGAGCCGAAAGGCTCTTTTTTTATTTCAATTTCTATTTGCATTTCCGTCAAAATGGGATATGATACTGTTAGTGACAACTAACCAGAAAGGAATGTGAATACTATGGCAATGACACCGGAAGAATATAAAGCAATGTCCATCAAGGAATTTACCGAGGCGGCAAAAGTCTACGACAGCGGTCACTCCGGCATCTATGAAATGTGTAAGGATGATTATCCGCCGATTCTGGAAGAACTGGAAAAAGAGAGTTTTACGGATGTGCTCGACTGTGGCTGTGGAACAGGACCAATGATTGAGCTTTTACATAAAAAATATCCCGAAAAACATTACACAGGTCTGGATCTGACACCGGAGATGATCCGCATGGCAAAAGCAAAGAATCTCTCCCATACAGAGTTTGTTGTGGGAGACTGCGAGCATCTGCCGTTTGCGGAAGAATCTTTCGATGCGGTGATCTGCTCGAACAGTTTTCATCATTATCCCAATCCGCAGGATTTTTTCAACAGTGTATACCGCGTCCTGCGAAAGGGAGGACGTCTGATTCTGCGCGATTATACATCATCCGATACGATGGTCTGGCTGATGAACCACATCGAGATGCCGCTTGCCCATCTCTGCGGACACGGGGATGTAAAGATCTACACAAAAACCGAATACGATACCATGATCCGCAAATCGGGACTGACTCTCATTACCCTGGAAGCGCAAAAAAAGATGCGGCTGCACCTCGTTGCGAGGAAATGACCTGCTACATTTCCTCGAGGGTGTGGTACTGTTGGATTGCTGTCTCGTAGAGGTTGTTTCCCTCGTGGTCGATCACGACGATGACCGGAAATTCTTTTACCTCGATCTTGCGGATTGCCTCCGCTCCGAGATCCTCATAACATACAATCTCGGATTTTGTGATGCATTTGGAAAGCAGTGCGCCGGCTCCGCCGATGGCTGCAAAATAGACGGCATGATTGCGGATCACTGCGTCTACGACTTCTTTTGAGCGCTTTCCTTTTCCAATCATCGCCTTTTCACCGAGATCCAACAGTCTCGGCGCATACTTATCCATGCGGGTGGCTGTGGTCGGCCCGGCAGATCCGATCGGACGCCCCTCTCTGGCGGGAGACGGTCCCATATAATAGATCGTTGCATCCCTGATGTCTATCGGAAGCTCCTCTCCCTCATCCAGCGCCTCGATCATGCGCTTATGCGCCGCATCGCGTGCCACATACATGGTTCCTGTCAGATAGACATAGTCCCCGGCTTTTAAATCTCTGGTAACCTCTTCCGTAATTGGTGTTGTAATATGTTTATCCATATCTTTCCCTCTCATCATCCTGATTATCAACATTTCATTTTCTGTTTGTGGAAAACCTGGCATATTTTCTGTTACAGTGTTCTTACAACGTGCCGGTTCACGTGGCAGCAGATATTGACAGCCACCGGAAGTCCCGCAATGTGCGTCGGATAGGTATTGATGTTCACTGCAAGCGCCGTCGTCGTTCCTCCGAGTCCTCCCGGTCCGATTCCAAGCTGGTTGATCTTTGAGAGCATCTCTTCCTCGAGATCTTTGACATAGGGGATATCGGAATGTTCATCGACCGGTCTCGTCAGCGCCTGTTTGGCGAGAAGCGCACATTTTTCAAATGTACCTCCTATGCCGACTCCGACGACCATCGGCGGACATGCATTCGGTCCCGCATCCTTCACGGCGGTAAGGATCGCATGCTTGACTCCCTCGATGCCGTCCGCCGGTTTTAACATGAACACGCGGCTCATATTTTCACTGCCGAATCCCTTCGGCGCCATAGTGATCTTTACCTGATCGCCCGGCACGATGGAATAATGAATGACTGCCGGCGTGTTATCTTTTGTATTTTCACGAATGAGCGGATCACCGACGACGGATTTGCGCAGGAATCCCTCTGTGTATCCCTGGCGGACACCCTCGTTGACGGCATCCTCAATCGCTGTGCCCTCAAAGTGGACGTCCTGTCCGACTTCCAGAAAGATCACTGCCATTCCGGTGTCCTGACAGATCGGAATCATCTCCTCGTCCGCGATCTTTAAATTGTCCTGCAGCTGATGTAAGATCTTCTTTCCGAGTTCAGACTGTTCGGTGTCAGCGGCATGCTTCATCGCCGCATCCATATCCGCGGACAGATAATGATTTGCCTGTATACACATTTCTTTGATATTTTTTGTAATCTCATCTGTTTGAATTGTTCTTATCATACCGTTCTTCCTCTCCCTGTCTGCTGTGTATGTGGCGTTAGGATGCCTGATCTTTTTTGTTTTCGTCTTTCTTTTTAATATTAAAGTGGATCTTGAATTTTTCCAGCGTCTCGTTGTTATCCCGCGACTTCATATCCGGGAAGGCTTTCATCAGACGCTGAAAACCAAAGCTTTTCTCTTCGTACAGCTTCTCGTAGCGCTCCATAAGCTCTGCGCGCTCGCGCTTTTTCTCCTCGAGTGCAAGCTCCCGTTCGCGTTTTTTCTCTTCCCGGGAAGCTGCATAATTCTCTGCCTTCTCGGCAAGCTTGTTCTTCGCCGCTTCCGTTGTCTCAGTGAGCTTGTCCTTCGCTGCTTCCGTTGTCTCCGCAAACTTATCCTTCGCCGCTCCCGTCGTCTCCGCAAGTTTATCCTTCGCTGTCTGCGGCAGTCCATAAATATTTTCCTTCGTCTCGCTGATCTTATCCATCAACTCCACATGTGTTTCCTGGAATTTCTCGGATTTTTCAATAACGTCTGTCACATTTTCATAGATATTTTCGCCGATCTCATCGGACAGCCGGTGAATAGACGCCGCCATCTCATCCATGACCTTTAAGCGCTTATTGAATTTCAGAATCGTCGTCACCGTGATGATGCAGTCTGCCGCGAACACGCACATGATAATACTGAGCAGCACTACGCCAAGCACGAACGGAATAAAGCGGATGGCTGCATAAATGATCGGATGAATGATATCCATGATAAAGGTACATGCCAGTCCCCAGTAGATCGAAAACTTCAGGCAGACGTAACCTTTGATGTTGAATGGCTTGTCAGAATAGTCCCACCACTTGTTGTGAAATACTTTTTCCAGAATATAACCCGTAATGTACTCCAGCACGGAGGTAAGAAGAAAAGATCCTGCAAACAGGATCAGCAGATTTTCTTTCAGAGGTGTCAGGATGGCCACCACAATCACCACGCCGCACCCGTAGATCGGACAGTAAGGACCGTTCAAAAATCCACGGTTCACGAACTTTCCGGTATCGAGTGCTGCGTAGGATACCTCGGTACACCAGCCGATAAATGCATAGATAATAAAAATCCAGACCAATTCATAAAAATTCTGCGGCATAATCATTCTCCTTTGTCCAATGCCTTTTCCACGTACTCATAAGAATCATTATAGTCCATAGAATTTTATGAAACAATCCTTTATTATCCGATTTCTCCGTGTTTTTCGTAATTTGTCACCTTTGTGACTTTATTTTTCTCATCCACGAAAAGCACCGTCGGACGAAGCTCTGATGCTTCCTCCGGCGTCATCTGCGCGTATGCCATCAGAATAATCTTGTCGCCGGTCTGCACCATGCGCGCCGCCGCACCGTTTAAGCACATCACGCCGCTGCCTCGCTCTCCGGCAATCGTGTAGGTCTCAAAGCGGGAGCCGTTGTTGACGTCCACAATCTGTACCTTCTCGTATTCCAGGATTCCCGCCTGCTCCAGCAGATCCATATCCACGGTAATGCTCCCAACGTAGTCTAATTCCGCTTGTGTTACTGTTGCGCGGTGTATTTTTGCTTTCAACATTGTAATTGTCATCGCCTAGTTCTCCAATTCATACATAAAATTATCGATCAGTCTTGTCTTTCCGATATAGACCGCTATCGCGGCAAGGATTCCTCTGTCGATCTTCTCCACCTGCTGCATCGTATCAAGATCTACGATTTTTACATAATCAATCTTTGCAAGAGGCTCTTTTTCGATCTCCGCTGTCATTGCGGCAAGAATCTTTTTGCAGTCGCGCTCTCCCTTTTCCACCATCTCTTTTCCGAGGAAAATGGAACGGCTTAACACGAGCGCTGCCTCCCGCTCCTCTATAGACAGATAGGTGTTGCGGGAACTTTTTGCAAGTCCGTCCGCTTCACGGATGATCGGACAGCCGGTAATCGTAAGCGGCATGTTCAGATCTTTCACCATTCTCTTGATGACCGCGAGCTGCTGCGCGTCTTTCTGTCCGAAATATGCGCGGTCCGGCGTTACAATATTGAAAAGCTTTGTCACAACCGTGCACACGCCGCGGAAGTGTACCGGTCTGCTGAGTCCGCAAAGCTCCTTGGTCAGCACATCCATATCCACATAAGAATAAAACTGATCCCCGTACATCTCCTCCGGTGTCGGATGGAAAATGAGATCCACACCGTGCTCCTCACAGAGCTTCGCATCATGTTCCAGATCTCTCGGATAGCTTGCGAGATCCTCCGTCGGCCCAAACTGCATCGGATTGACAAAAATGCTCACAACAACCTTGTCATTTTCTCCGGCTGCATCGATCAGGCTCATATGTCCCTCATGCAGGTAGCCCATGGTCGGCACAAACCCAATGCTCTGTCCTTCCTTTTTCCACTCCTTCACCTGTGCTCTTACTTCTTCTATGGTTGATACGATTTTCATAATCTGCTCCTTTCGGCATGATCTGTCATTTAGTATAACTTTTCAATCACTGAGTCATCGATCTTAAAGCAATGTTCCTCGCCCGGAAATGTTCCCTCTTTTGTCTCTTTGATATATGCTTTGACGCCCTCGCGCATTACTTCTCCTACGTTTGCAAATACTTTTACAAATTTCGGACGGAAATCACCATACATGGCGAGCAGATCCTGGTAGACGAGCACCTGTCCGTCACAGCCTGCTCCCGCACCGATACCGATGGTCGGAATCGTAAGTTCTTCTGATATCTTAGCTGCCAGTTTCGCCGGCACACACTCCATCACGACCATGCAGGCACCTGCCGCTTCCACTGCCTTCGCGTCGGCCAGAAGCTTTTTCGCTGCCTCCACATCTTTTCCCTGCACTTTGAATCCACCGAATGCATTGACAGACTGGGGGGTCAATCCGATGTGCGCCACAACCGGAATGGATGCCTTCACGATCGCCTCGATGTGAGGTGCAAATTCCACACCACCCTCCAGCTTTACCGCATTCGCGCGGCCTTCCTTCATCAGTCTTCCGGCATTGACCACTGCGTCGTACACGGATGTCTGGTAGGACATAAACGGCATATCCGCAACTACAAATGCATCTTTTGCACCGCGTGAAACCGCTGCCGTGTGATGAATCATATCTTCCATGGTCACAGAGAGCGTATCCTCATATCCGAGCATTACCATTCCCAATGAATCCCCGACGAGGATCGTGTTGACACCGGCTTCATCCATGATCTTTGCCGTCGTGTAATCATAAGCCGTCACCATGACGATCTTATCGTGTTCTTCCTTCTGCTTCTGTAACGTCAATACTGTGTTTTTCATGTTTCCCTCCACTTTTCCTGCGCCCCAGGCGCATAGACTGTGTTTTCCTGTTTACACTGTTTCCGCGCATTCCGCGCCCGGGCTGTGTTCCCCGTTTCTGCACAATTTTCTCATCTCCGTGTAATCACGATCTGGATGCTTGCTCTGTGCGAGATCTGTGAGATATTCGGCACAGGAAGTATATATTTTCCGCTGTTTTACATTTAACGCGGAAATATGTTTTTCTACGGTCGCACAATCATTTCTCTCCAGCGGACCTGTGAGAGACTGCACGCATCCCTGTGTCAGAATGTGATCCAGATTTCCCTTTGCAAGTGCATAGAGCTCGCTTCGCGCTTCCTCCTGTGCGAATCCGCAGTCGAGAAGCAGCTGCTCGGACATGGAAAATAAGGCAGTCATATAGTTGGATGAGATTGCTGCCGCCGCGTGATATTTGATTTTGTCTTCTTTGGAAATGATACGGGTACGATTGCCCATGGAATGGAAAAATGTCTCCAGATCCTTCACATAGGAGGAGTCTCCCTCGAGTGTGAACAATACGCCGGATAATTCTCTCCATGCATTTTCTTTGCTGCTGATTGCAGCAAGAGGATGTACGGAACATGCATGACAGTTCATGCTGTCCCAGTCTGAAAAGATGTCTGAACTGTAAAGACCGCTGCAATGACCGATCACTTTACCGGATACATAGGGCTTTGCCTGCTGCCACACTTCTGCGATGGCGGAATCCGGTACAGTAAATAGAATCATGCCGCAACTGCTGATGATTTCTTCTAAACTTTCATAACAGGTTGTCTGTGTAAATGCTGCTGCCCATGCAGCAGACGCGCGGGTCAGGCTGTAATAACCTCCTACGTTCCTGCCCTTTTCTTTAAAATATTTGCCAAGTGACACGCCGACCTTGCCGGCACCAATAAAACCGATCTGCATACGTTCGGTCTGTACATCATTCAATGAAATACAAACGCCTCCTCCCGGAAGCAGTATGCGGCACCTCTCCTGTGAAATCATGGTCTCCTCGATCCATGTCCCGTCGGAAACTGGCGATCTAAGATTCGTTCTCTTTTCTTCTCCGGTATCATTTCCGCGCTGCGGAATATCATCCGTGATTTACTATAACACCTGGTATTTCAAATGTAAATAAAGGAATAAGAAAAACCCGCGGTCTTTTAACCGCGGGTTCCGATACATCTTCGATTTTAGTTGTTTCCCTTATAAGACAGGAATTTTACAACTGCAATGATCGGGATCAGACCGGATACACAGCCGATTGCCTGTGTCTCGCTCTCCTGCTTTCCCTCTAACTTTGCATACATCTTAGCGTAGCTGCATCCTAAGAATACAACGTTTAATACGATTGTGATGACATTTTCTACCGTGCCGTTTACCGGAATGAATAACAGTGCAACCGGTAAAATCCACCAGAGCTTGAATACCATTACCGGAAGCTCAAGACTTCCGAATAATTTTACCTTTTCGCCTTCCCCCTCTGCTGCTGCATCCGCACATGCATAAAATACACCGTATGGAATCCATGCAAGCCATGCATTTTTGTATCCCAGTGCCTTTAATGCCTTCATGTGGGAAACTGCATATAACACATAGCATGCTACCACAACAACAAGACATAACAGAATGACACCGATGCTTGCTCCAAGAATTGCTCCATAAGTACTCATATAACCTGTTCCTCCTTAATAGTAAAATCTCTCTTCACACTCTATCATATATAAAAGGCTATACGATGTCAAATGTATCTTTATATTTTTTTTATATTTTTTATTTTTCTTTTATTTTTAGAAAAATGCTTATTCCTCGTCACTGTCATCCTTGGCATCGTCTTCAGCACGCTTCAACAGCTCATCCATCAGCTCGTCATCCGTCTCGGAATTGTCTGACTGACCGGCTGCTTTCTTCGCATTTTCTGCTGCAAGAGCCGCGCTTGCCGCCTCTTCCTCATCGGTCAGAAGCTCAGAAGTATCGGCTGTCTCAAGCTCCTTATTCTCGCGCACCTTCGCAATGCTTGCCACAGTCACATTCTCGTCCAGATTGATCAGCTTGACACCGGAGGTAATACGTCCAAGAAGTGCCGTATCCGCTACCTTAATGCGGATAATGATACCCTCTGTCGTGATTAACATTATTTCATTGTCATGGTTGACTGCCTTGACACCGACAATATTACCTGTTTTCTCGGTAATCTTGTAGCACTTCACACCCTTACCGCCACGGTTCTGTGTGGTAAACTCGGAGATTAACGTGCACTTTCCGAGACCTTTTTCGGAAACGATCATCAGGGAATCTCCCTGGGATTCCATCTGCATGCCGACGACCTCATCTCCGTCTGTCAGGTTCATACCAATGACGCCCATGGATGTTCTGCCTGTCTTTCTTACATCTGTCTCCTTGAACCGGATACACTGTCCGTATTTGGTGACAAGGAAAATATCCTGATTATTATCGGTCTTCTTCACCTCGATCAGCTCGTCGTCCTCGCGCAGATTGATGGCTGCAAGACCTGTCTTTCTCACATTTGCATAATCGGTGATCGGTGTCTTCTTCACGATACCTTTCTTTGTCGCCATGAAAAGGAAATGTCCCTCGGTGTACTCCCGGATCGGAATGACCGCAGTAATCTTCTCGCCCGGCTGCAGCTGAAGCAGGTTGATGATTGCGGTACCGCGCGCGGTTCTGCTTGCCTCCGGAATCTCATAAGCCTTCATGCGGTATACACGGCCGGTATTCGTGAAGAACATCAGGTAATGGTGCGATGTCGTCATCAGAAGTTCCTCGATGTAATCGTCATCAATGGTCTCCATTCCCTTGATTCCCTTGCCCCCGCGGTTCTGCGCACGGAAATTGTCAAGGCTCATACGCTTGATATATCCAAGCTTCGTCATGGTAATGACGGTATTGGTAACCGGAATCAAATCCTCCATGGAAATATCATATTCGTCAAAACCGATGGATGTTCTTCTGTCATCCCCGTACTTGTCGGCGATCAGAAGAATCTCCTCACGGATAACGCCGAGCAGCTTTTTCTTGTCGGCAAGAATTGCCTTCAACTCTGTGATGCGCTCCATCAACTCCGCGTATTCGTTCTCCAGCTTCTCGCGCTCCAGACCTGTCAGAGCACGCAGACGCATATCCACGATCGCCTGTGCCTGTACGTCCGTCAGCGCAAAACGCTCCATTAAGCGGTCTTTTGCTTCCTGGGTGTTCTTGCTGCTGCGGATAATGTTGATAACTTCATCGATATTATCAAGTGCTGTTAATAATCCCTGTAAGATGTGGGCACGTTCTTCCGCCTTGTTCAGATCATATTTTGTTCTTCTGGTGACAACTTCTTCCTGATGGATCAGGTAATAGTTGAGCATCTCGTAAAGGTTTAAGACCTTCGGCTGGTTGTCGACGAGCGCTAACATGATCACACCGAACGTATCCTGAAGCTGTGTGTGCTTGTACAGAAGGTTCAGCACGACATTCGGGTTCACATCACGGCGGAGTTCGATGCAGATTCTCATACCCTGACGGTCGGACTCATCCCGCAGATCGGTGATGCCGTCGATTTTCTTATCTCTGACAAGCTCCGCAATCTTTTCAATCAGACGCGCCTTATTTACCATGTACGGAAGCTCCGTCACAACAATACGGTTCTTGCCGTTCTGCATCGGCTCAATGCTCGTCACCGCGCGTACTCTGACTTTTCCTCGTCCGGTCCGGTATGCCTCGTTGATTCCGGCAGTTCCGAGAATCGTACCTCCGGTTGGAAAATCCGGTCCCTTGACGATCGTCAAAAGTTCCTCGATATCAGTTCCGCGGTCTTCCAACACCTGATTATCAATGATCTTTACCACACCGTTAATGACCTCGCGCAGATTGTGCGGCGGAATATTGGTCGCCATTCCGACAGCGATACCTGTCGTACCGTTGACTAACAGGTTCGGAAAACGTGACGGAAGCACTGTAGGCTCTTTTTCCGTCTCATCGAAGTTCGGAACAAAATCAACCGTATCTTTTCCGATGTCCGCAAGCATTTCCATGGAAATCTTGGAGAGTCTTGCCTCGGTGTATCGCATCGCAGCAGCGCCGTCACCATCGACGGAACCAAAGTTTCCGTGTCCGTCGACAAGCGGATAACGGAATGACCAGTCCTGTGCCATATTGACGAGTGCTCCGTAGATTGAGCTGTCACCGTGTGGATGATATTTACCCATCGTATCACCGACGATACGCGCACATTTACGGTGCGGCTTGTCCGGTCCGTTGTTCAGCTCGATCATGGAATAGAGGACACGCCTCTGTACCGGCTTCAAACCATCTCTTACATCCGGCAGCGCACGCTGTGCAATGACACTCATGGCATAGTCGATGTAGGAACTTTCCATTGTTTTCTTCAGATCCACATCATGTATCTGGTCAAAAATCTTGTCATCCATAGGATTTTTCTCCATTTCTATCAATTACATACTCTGTACAGTCCGTCTGTCAGATATCAAGATTCTGTACATACTTTGCATTTTCCTCGATAAATTCACGGCGCGGCTCTACCTTGTCTCCCATGAGCGTCGTAAACGTCACATCAATCTCAGAAGAATTCTCCTCATCAATCATGACACGCTTTAAGATACGCTTCTCCGGATCCATGGTCGTCTCCCAGAGCTGCTCGGCATCCATCTCACCAAGTCCTTTGTAACGCTGGATCTTGTTGTTGCCGTCGCGGCCGATCTCTGTCAGAATGCTGTTTAATTCGTTATCATCGTACGCGTACCACACGTTCTTGTTCTTCTCGATCTTATAGAGCGGTGGAGTAGCCAGATAGACATGTCCCTGCTTAATCAGCTCCGGCATGAAGCGGTACAAAAAGGTCAGCATCAGCGTCGCAATATGTGCACCGTCGACATCGGCATCGGTCATAATGATGATCTTATTATAGCGGAGCTTGCTGATATCAAAATCTTCATGAATACCGGTACCAAACGCTGTAATCATCGCTTTGATCTCGGCATTGCCATAAATCTTGTCCAGTCTTGCCTTCTCCACATTCAAAATCTTACCGCGGAGTGGCAGGATTGCCTGCGTCGCACGGCTTCTCGCCGTCTTTGCAGAACCACCGGCGGAATCTCCCTCTACGATAAAGATCTCGCAGTTCTTCGGGTCTTTGTCCGAACAGTCGGCAAGCTTGCCCGGTAGAGACATTCCCTCTAATGCCGTCTTTCTTCTGGTGAGATCACGTGCTTTTCTCGCTGCTTCCCTCGCACGCTGCGCAAGCAGTGATTTTTCACAGATGCTTTTTGCCACCGTAGGATTCTGCTCCAGAAAGTAGGTGAGCTGTTCGCTGACAACCGAGTCAACAGCGCCTCGCGCCTCGCTGTTGCCGAGCTTCTGCTTGGTCTGTCCCTCAAACTGCGGCTCCTCGATCTTGATGCTGATGATCGCCGTGAGCCCCTCTCTGATATCGTCTCCGGTGAGCGCCGGCTCTGTATCCTTTAAGATCTTGTTCGCACGCGCATAGGTATTGAAGGTCTTCGTCAATGCATTACGGAAACCGGCAAGATGTGTACCGCCTTCCGGCGTGATGATGTTATTGACAAAGCTGTAAGTCGCATCATTGTAGGAATCGTTGTGCTGCATGGCAACTTCCACATAGACTCCGTCCCTGGTTCCCTCGCAGTAGATGACTTCCGGATAGAGCGCTTCCTTGCTTTTGTTCAAGTAGGTCACAAATTCCTTGATACCGCCTGCATAGTGGAATTCGTGCGTATGCACCGGATCCACTCTGGCGTCGGAGAGCACAATTCTTAAGCCTTTTGTTAAAAAGGCGGTCTCGCGCAGTCTCTGTTTTAATGTATCGTAATCATAGACGATGTCCTCGAAGATCGTTGGATCCGGATGGAAGGTAACCTTCGTTCCGTGCTTCTCGGCAGAACAGTTGCCGATGACCTTGACCGGTTCATCCGGCTTGCCAATCTTATAACTCTGACCGTAGATCTGTCCGTCCTTGTATACCTCAACGGAAAGCTTCGTGGAAAGGGCATTTACAACCGATGCTCCCACTCCGTGGAGACCGCCGGATACCTTATATCCGCCGCCGCCAAACTTTCCACCGGCATGAAGCACCGTGTATACAACCTCCAGTGCAGACTTTCCGGCTTTGTGATTCATCCCGACCGGGATACCACGCCCGTCATCTTCCACCGTAATCGAATTATCCGGATTGATCGTCACTTCAATATTTTTACAATATCCGGCAAGAGCCTCATCAACTGCATTATCTACAATCTCATATACCAGATGATGAAGTCCTCTCGCAGATGTACTTCCAATGTACATTCCGGGTCTTTTTCTGACTGCCTCAAGTCCCTCTAATATCTGGATTTGATCTGCTCCGTATTCATTTTCTGTACCCATTTTATTCTCCATTTCTGCATCAGCCAGAAAAACGGCTCACGCTTACTATATTGATCGCTCATATACATGACCGGCTATGACTTCAAACACCCGGTTTACCGTAAAACGATTTCTCACAAATTCATCCAGCCCCGTACAGGTAATGATGGTCTGCGTATCGGAAATATTGTTCAGCAGATAATTCTGACGGCTGCTGTCAAGCTCAGATAACACATCATCCAGCAGCAACACCGGCGTATCGGAAATGGACTTCCTCACAAGTTCAATCTCGGACAGCTTCAGCGACAACGCCGATGTTCTCTGCTGCCCCTGTGAACCGTACTTTCGGATATCGACGTCACCGATCGAGAACAGCAGATCATCCCTGTGCGGTCCCACCGATGTCTGACAAAGCTTTTTGTCCTTTTCCTTCGCCCTGCTCAACTCATCTTCAAAAAAGATGTCGTCGATATTCGGCTCATATTTTAAGAAAAGCTCTTCCTTCCCGCCGGAAATGCGATAGTGAATGTCACTTACAATCTCCCGGAGTTCATCCACGAACTGTTTTCTGCGCCGGATAATTTTCTTCCCCGTCTCAATGAGCTGCATGTCCCAGACGGGCAGCGTATCGGAAAGACCCGGCCGGTAGATCATATCTTTTAATAGCTTGTTGCGCTGCGCTAAGATTTTATTGTAATTTGTGAGGTCTGCCAGATAGATCCGATCCAGCTGGCACAATTCGGAATCCAAAAATCTGCGCCGCTCCGCCGGACCACTCTTGATAATATTCAGATCTTCCGGTGAAAAAAACACAATATTTAAAATTCCGAAAAGCTCACTGGCTTTTTTGATCGGAATCTTGTCGATGGCAATCCCCTTGGCGCGGTTCTTCTTCAGATGCATATCGATCTGATATTCTCTCCCACCGCGCGCGACAACCGTTTTTAAATGAGCCTCTTCCTCACCGAAGCGGATCATCTCCTTGTCACGGCTACCTTTGTGGGACTTGGTCGTCCCGCTCATATATGCCGCCTCTAAGATATTAGTCTTGCCCTGCGCATTATCCCCGAATAAAATATTGGTTCCTTCATCAAAAGAAATCTCTAAATTTTCGTAATTTCTGAAATTCTTAAGCTCGATTGACCGAATGTTCATCTGACTATCTTTACTGTCTCGCCATTATAGGAAACAAGTTCACCGCCGTGCAGCTTCTTTCCTCTCTGCGTCTCTACTTCCCCGTTCACAGTTACAAGTCCATCCTGGATCACGAACTTGGCATCCACTCCGGACTCCACAAGTCCGGCTTTTTTCAGTGCCTGTCCCAGTTTGATGAATTCATCCTCTTTGCGAATCTCTATTTCTATCATATCTCTCCTACGCCTCGTTTCTAAACGGTGCTGGCATTAAAGTTCACCGGCAGTATCAGATAAATGAACTTTCCTTCATCATCCTTGATAAAACACGGTGCCTTTGGATTCACCATGTAAAGGCTTACCTCCTCCTCATCGATCACGCGAAGCGCGTCAATGAAGAACTTCGGGTTGAATCCGATTAAAATATCCTTGCCATCTTTTACAATATCAATATCCTCATTCATAGAACCGATGAAGGAATTGATCTTTAACTCCATGTTTCCGTCTGTCACATTCATGATGATCGGCTTTTTGTCACCCTCTTTGACGAGGAGCGTCGCACGGTCGATACAGTCTAACAGCTCACGCTTGTTGATCTTGACCTTTGTCTCATAATCGGAGGAGAGCATCTGCTCGATCTTAAAGTATTCACCCTCGATCAGTCTGGAAACGACAGTCGTATCATCAAATTCAAATACAATGTGGTTGTCGGTCAGGAACATATTGACATCTTCCTCCGCGCTTCCCGGAAGAATCTTGCTCACTTCCTGCAGCGTCTTTCCAGGAACGACAACCTTCTTGTGCTCATAGTTATTCTTTAACTCGATGTTGCGGATGGAAATACGGTGGCCGTCGAGAGATACCACTTTCAAATGATTCTCCTCGATCTCAAAAAGCTCTCCCGTCATTAACTTGTTATTGTCGTTGTCCGCGATCGAGAAGATCGTCTGGCGAATGACTTCTTTTAAAGTGAATTGAGATAACGTGATGGCTTCATTTCTCTCGATATAAGGAATATAGGAAAAATCATCTCCGGATTTTCCTACGATATTGAACTTTGCTTTTTCACAGGTAATGGTCGTCTTAAAGGAAGCGTCTGTCTCAATCACAACATCACTGTCAGGAAGCTTTCTCACGATCTCGGAAAATATCTTGGCATCCAGAGCAATCACTCCGCGTTCTGCGATCTCGCCTTCGATCTTCGTCTCGATTCCCAATTCCATATCATTGGCAGTTAATTTGATCTCATTGGCAGAAGCATCAATCAGTATACACTCCAGAATGGCCATCGTGGTTCTGGTTGGAACCGCTTTCGATACGATATTGACACCGTGCAGTAAATTTGATTTGGAACAGATCAGTTTCATAGTTGTTAATAACTCCTTCCTGTGGTTCGTGGAATATATGGTGCGCACGCCATACATGATTGTTATAAAAAGAGATTCAAAGTAATATTCTTAGGGGGTGTTTATATGTGAATAAGTCACACAGCCCTTGATCTATAAGACTTTCAGGTAAAAAATGAAGGGTGAAAGTCTGTGAATTACGTGCGGATGAAATCTGGACAACCTGTGAATAAAAAATTATGTAAACTTGAAAGAAAAATGTGAAAGAAACCTTAAGCGGTTTACATAATGATATTTATCCAGTTTCATGAACAAACCTTACACAATATTTCAACAACCGAATGTGAATATCTAGTTCGGGTTGATCTTTTTCTTGATGGTGTCGATGAGACTGCGTGTCGTCTCGTCCGACTCGTACTCATCCGAAATCTTCTGGACGCCGTGGATGATGGTAGAGTGATCTCTGCCGCCGAGCAGCGCACCGATGGAATCTAACGGTGTGTCGGTCATATTCTTACATAAATACATGGCAATCTGGCGCGGCCTTGCGATGTCTTTGCTCCGGTTCTTGGAGATCATCTGATCTAAGGAGATCTGGAAATGCTCCGATACGACCTCGATGATAAGCTGAGGCGTAATCTCCTTCGGCTTGTCCGGAGTGATGATATTCTGAAGCTCCTTCTGGGCAATCTCCATCGTGATCTCAGTTTTCTCAAGGTTGGAGTAGGCGAGAAGTTTGTTGAGCGCACCTTCCAGTTCACGGATGTTGGACTTGATGTTGGTTGCGATGTAATTAAGGATCTCGTCGCTTAAGTTCATTTCATCCGCTTCGATCTTCTTGCGGAGAATCGCCATTCGCGTCTCGTAGTCCGGTGTTCCGATGTCAGCCATCAGACCCCACTCGAAACGGGAACGGATACGTTCTTCCAGTGTCTCCATCTCTTTTGGCGGCTTATCGGATGTAAGAATAATCTGTTTGCCGGCGGAGTGGAGGGCATTGAACGTATGGAAAAATTCTTCCTGCGTACTTTCCTTACCTATAATAAACTGTACATCATCGATCATTAGAACATCGATGGTGCGGTATTTTTCACGAAACTTGTTCATCGCGGCTGCATTACCGCTTCGGATGGACTCGATGACCTCGTTGGTAAATTCTTCGGAAGTCACGCAGATAATCTTCGCATCCGGATTGCGCTCCAGGATGAAATGACCGATGGAATGCATCAGGTGCGTCTTGCCGAGTCCCGGTCCTCCATAAATATAGAGAGGATTGTATGCCTCGCCCGGAGATTCCGCAACTGCGAGAGAAGCGGAGTGGGCAAAACGGTTATTGCTTCCGACAACGAATGTATCAAACGTATAATTGGAATTCAGATTCGATTTGGATGCCGCTTCTGAGTAAAAAGGCTTTTTCTGTTTATTAGGAGAAGAAGCGATCGACTTCGCCTGTTCCGGAAGAATGAACTTTATCTCGTATTCTGTTCCGGTGATCTCTGTGATTGCTACTTTGAGCGGCAGATAGTACTTCTTGGAAATATAGCTGAGTCCCAACTGCTCGGACGGGACAAGGATATATGCGGTGTTCCCAGTGACACCATAAAATTCAAGGGGACGTAAGAATGTGTTAAAAGCAATGTCGCTGATGTCGTGTTCTGTCTTCACGGTCATCAGGATCTCGTCCCATTTTTCTAAAATCTGATCCATGTAAACGCTCCAATTTCTTATCATACTAAAAAAAATCTTACACCCTCTATCCTACACCATTTTAGTGCTTTAATCAATGTTTAATTTGCTTTGGAGCGCTATGGCGTAGGGGAACACTGTAAAAGAAAAAAATCGCTATTTGGGCAAAATACGGTGTCTATGAGGGAAAAAAAGTAATGTCATGTTATAGACCGCCAAAAATCAGCGTTTGTGATGCTTATTCACAACTTGTCCGTGTATTATCCATGTTTTATCCACAAGTTATCCACATTTCGGGGATAACTTATGTCAACGGCGTATTTAAGGGCTTTCCGGGATCCTTAATTTTACTTTTTTTGTGGAATGGTTGTGGAAAGCAATTTTACAAGATATAGATGGCATGAGTTTCTTCCTTATATATATAGTGGTTATTTTTTTCCACAAAGAGCAGATTGTGGAAATGTAGATGAATTCTGATGGCCGGGATTATTATTTTATGCTTGACTTGGAGACTTTTTCTGATATAATTGAGAATGATGTTTTGTAACGTAGAGGAGGTGAATGCGATATGAAGATGACATTCCAACCAAAAAAGAGACAGAGAGCGAAAGTTCACGGTTTCAGAAGCAGAATGAGCACAGCAGGCGGAAGAAAAGTATTGGCTGCAAGAAGATTAAAAGGTAGAAAGAAATTGTCAGCTTAGGCCACATCTTATGTGGTCTTTTCTTCTATAAAGGACATGCATACAGAATGAAATATTCCGAGTCATTGAAGAAAACCAAAGATTTCCAGAACGTATACCGCAGGGGAAAGTCATATGCGAACCGGTACCTTGTGATGTACGTTCTTTCAAATCAGACAGAAGGAAATCGTTTAGGGATTTCCGTGAGTAAAAAAGTTGGAAACAGTGTTATCAGACATCATCTGACCCGGCTGATCCGGGAAAGCTACAGACTGCATGAAGACATGTTCAATAGTGGTTTGGACATTGTAGTCGTCGCAAGGAGCACAGCGAAGGACATCTCGTATCATGAAGTGGAGAGTGCGCTGCTGCATCTTGGGGGTCTTCACAAGATCATTAGTAAAGAAAAGAAGATGGAATCATTTTGAAAAAAATTTTGATCGCTTTGATAAAATTTTATAGAAAATATCTTTCTCCGATGAAAACGACCAAGTGTCCGTATTGTCCAACCTGTTCGTTGTACGGGCTGGAAGCTGTCGAAAAATACGGAGCAATCAAGGGCGGCACGCTGGCTTTATGGAGAATTATAAGATGCAATCCTTTTTCAAAAGGTGGATATGATCCGGTTCCATAGTGGAGGTATTTTAAGTGTCAGAAATGTTATTAACAGCGTATGACGGTGCGATTCTCGGACCAATCGCAAAATTACTTGGATGGGTAATGAATGGAGTCTACTATCTGATGGATCAGATTGGAATTGGTAATGTAGGTCTTTCCATCATTATATTTACGATTATTATTTATCTTCTTCTGTTCCCGCTTACTTATAAGCAGCAGAAGTTCTCAAAGCTGTCACAGAAGATGCAGCCGGAGCTGAATGCGATTAATAAAAAGTATCAGGGAAAAAAGGATCAGGCATCCATGATGGCAATGCAGCAGGAGACACAGGCTGTCTATGAGAAGTACGGTGTTTCCATGATGGGAAGCTGCGTGCAGATGCTGATTCAGATGCCGCTTCTGTTTGCTTTGTATCGTGTATTCATGAACGTTCCTGCCTATGTAAGCGGTATTAAGAATCTGTTCACACAGCCGCTTGGCGGCAATGCAACATCCCTGGTAGACGGCATCATGGCGACAGAGGGATATCAGGATACCATGACCAATCTGGTGTCTACACTTAAGATCACGACACAGCCGGTAGCTAATTTTACTGTTTCGGATCCGACCGCGATTGCCAACTCGATCGTGGATGTTACTTATAAGATGAACTCCAGCGGATGGGATGCGTTAAAGGATGCATTCCCGGCTCTCTCCAGTGAGATTTCATCCACCTATGAGACGGTGTCCCATGTAAATAATTTCTTTGGAATGAATATTTCAGATACACCGCTTCATGTGATTACATCAAGTTTTTCTGCAGGTGCTTACCTTATGGTCATTGCAGCCTTGCTGGTTCCGATTATTTCTTACCTGACACAGGTATTGAACATCAAGTTAATGCCGCAGGCAACTGCAAGCGGCAATGACCAGAGCGATGCGATGGCACAGCAGATGAAGATGATGAATCGCATGATGCCGTTATTCTCATTGGTTATGTGTTTTACCGTTCCGGTCGGTCTCGGTATCTACTGGATTGCCGGTGCTGTTGTCCGTGTTGTACAGCAGTATTTCCTGAACAAGCATTTCGAGAAGATGAATCTTGAAGATATTATAAAAAAGAATCAGGAAAAGGCGAAGAAAAAGCGCGAGAAGATGGGAATCGCCGAGAATCAGATTTCCAATGCCGCAAAAATGAATACCAGACAGATGGTAGACGCCAATAAGAAGCAGTTGAGCAGTGCGGAGAAAGAGCTTGAAATCGAGAAGGCGAACGCAGCAAAGTCGAAGGCAAAAGCCGGAAGCATGAGCGCGAAAGCAAATATGGTACGTGAGTTTAACGAGCGTAACAACAGAAAGTAAGTTTCGGGGTGGAGTAAGTTAGAAAGGGTATGGTGATGAAAATGGATTATATTGAGATTTCAGCAAAGACAGTTGATGACGCAATCACAGAAGCCATCATCAAGCTGGGGACAACCCATGACAAGATCGAATATGAAGTAATCGAAAAGGGAAGCGCAGGTTTCCTTGGAATCAACAGAAAGGACGCTGTGATCCGCGCCCGCAGGAAGAACGATACGAATGATAATATCCGTGATTTCCTTGAGAGCGTATTTAAGGCAATGGGACTTACCGTCACGATCCAGATCGAGAAGGAAGAGGACAGCAATGTCGTGAACGTTGACTTAAAGGGAGACGATATGGGTGTTCTGATCGGTAAGAGAGGACAGACGCTGGATGCTCTTCAGTACCTGACCAACCTTGCAGTGAATAAGAATTCCGAAGAGTATGTGAAGGTCAAGATCGATACGGAGGATTACCGGAAGAGAAGAAGAGAGACGCTTGAGAATCTTGCTAAGAACATTGCTTACAAGGTGAAGAGAACGAAGCGCCCGGTTTCTTTAGAGCCGATGAATCCGTTTGAGAGAAGAGTTATTCATTCGACTTTACAGAATGATAAGTTTGTGACAACGCACAGTGAAGGTGAGGAGCCTTACAGACATGTGGTTGTTACCCTGAAGAAATAGAGTACAAAGTGGGGGTGTCGTCTGACATCCCCATTCTTTCATTAAAGGAGATTTATGAAAACAGATACTATTGCTGCGATTGCGACTGCCATGGCAGGATCTGGAATCGGAATTGTCAGAATCAGCGGGGAAGAAGCGGTTTCCATTACAGATCAGATTTTTCATATGCCGGGCGGTAAGAAGCTTTCGGATATGAAGACACACACGATTCATTACGGACACATCCGTGATGGAGAGGAAGTCATTGATGAGGTAATGGTTTTACTGATGCGCGGACCCCGGAGTTACACCAGGGAAGATACAGTTGAGATTGACTGTCACGGCGGTGTTTATGTGATGAAGCGCATTTTGGAGACAGTTATCAAATATGGAGCACGTCCTGCAGAGCCGGGAGAATTCACAAAGCGTGCATTTTTGAACGGACGTATTGATCTGTCACAGGCGGAGTCTGTGATTGATGTGATTTCGGCGAAAAATGAATTTGCCTTAAAGAGTTCCATGAAGCAGTTATCCGGCGCTGTCTCAGATGCAGTCAAAGAGATTCGCGGAGAGATTCTCCACGAGATCGCATTTATTGAATCGGCGCTTGATGATCCGGAGCATATCAGTCTGGATGGTTACGGGGAGAGACTGGAGCTTACCATAGAGGGTGCAGTGGACAGAATTGAGAAGCTGTTGGCTTCCAGTGATAACGGCCGCATCTTAAAAGAGGGAATTTCTACCGTTATTGTGGGAAAACCAAATGCCGGAAAATCGTCACTTCTTAACACTCTATTGGGCGAGGAGCGGGCAATCGTTACAGAAATTGCCGGTACTACAAGGGATGTGCTTGAAGAGCAGATTAACCTGAATGGAATCGTACTCAATATCATAGACACTGCAGGGATTCGTGATACGGATGATATTGTGGAAAAAATCGGAGTCGACAAGGCACGAAAATATGTGAAGGATGCAGATCTGATTCTGTATGTAGTGGATGCCTCCACGAATCTGGATGAGAACGACGGGGAGATCATGGAGCTGCTTCATGGAAGACGCACGATCGTACTTTTGAACAAATCGGACTTAACGCCGTTGACAACAGCGGAGGATATTCGTGTACATGTGGATAAAGACTGTCCGGTTATTTCTATTTCGGCGAGAGAGCAGAAGGGAATCGATGTCTTTACCGAGCAGATCCGGGAAATGTTTTTTCGGGGAGAAGTTACCTTTAATGATGAAGTCTATATTACGAATATTCGTCATAAAACCGCTTTACAGGAGGCACTTTCTAGTTTACATTTAGTAGAGCAGAGTATCGCGGATGGAATGCCGGAGGACTTTTACTCGATTGACCTGATGAATGCGTATGAGGTGCTGGGAACCATCATCGGGGAAGCGGTGGAAGATGATCTGGTCAATGAGATATTCAGTAAGTTTTGTCTGGGAAAATAGTTGGCACCAGAGGGTGCCAACTATTAGAAGAATGCCAAAGGCATTCTTCCGGTTGGTCTAAATTCTGGTTGGTCTAAATATTTAAGAAACCATTGGACAGCTATTATTGGAAGTATGCAACCATAGGATAAGGAGGAGAGCAGCGATGATTCGACATATCTGTATGTTTAAGCTGAAGGATGAGAATAAGGAAGCAAATTTGAAGGAGGCACTGCGCCGTTTGGAGGAGATGAGAGAGATTCCCCTGATTGCAACGTTTGAGGTTGTGACGAATGCGGCTGCTGCTCCGGACAGCAATTATGATCTTTCACTTATTTTTGATTTTAAGAATATGGATGATCTGAATGCATATCAGAAGCATCCGATGCATGTGGAGTTTGGTAAGTTTATTACAGCAATCAGAGAGAGCAGGGCTTGTATTGATTATGAATTCTAAGAATCTTTTGGAAGAAACGTATGATGTGGCAGTTGTGGGAGCAGGACATGCAGGATGTGAGGCGGCGCTTGCCTGTGCGAGACTGGGGCTTGAGACAATTATTTTTACGGTGAGTGTGGACAGTATCGCCTTGATGCCGTGTAATCCGAATATCGGCGGAAGTTCCAAGGGGCATCTGGTTCGTGAGATCGATGCGCTTGGCGGCCAGATGGGAATCAATATTGATAAGACATTTATTCAGTCAAAAATGCTGAACAAATCCAAGGGACCAGCGGTTCATTCGCTGCGGGCACAGGCGGATAAGGCAAATTACAGCATGGAGATGCGGAATACATTACAGAATACGGAGCATCTGACGATCCGTCAGGCGGAGGTTGCCGAGATTCTCACAAAAGAGGGCGATCGTGAGCAGATTACCGGTGTGAAGACGGTTTCGGGTGCAACGTATCACTGTAAGGCGGTTGTGTTGTGTACGGGAACGTATCTTCGCGCACGTTGTCTGACCGGCGAGATGATTACCTATACCGGACCGAACGGTTTGATGGCTGCAAATCATCTGACCGACTCATTACTGGCACATGGAGTAGAAATGTTCCGCTTCAAGACCGGTACACCGGCAAGAATTGACAAACGGTCGATTGATTTTTCCAAGATGGAAGAGCAGAAGGGTGACGAAAAAGTTGTTCCGTTTTCTTTCACGACAAATCCCAAAGATGTGCAGATCGACCAGGTGTCCTGCTGGCTGACTTACACGAATGAGAAAACGCATGAGATTATCCGCAACAATCTGGACCGGTCTCCGATCTATGCGGGAATCATAGAGGGAACCGGGCCGCGTTACTGTCCATCCATTGAGGATAAGGTGGTTAAGTTTGCGGATAAGGACAGGCATCAGATTTTCATTGAGCCGGAAGGACTTCACACGAATGAGATGTATGTCGGAGGAATGTCCTCATCACTTCCGGAGGATGTGCAGCATGAGATGTACCGCACTCTGCCGGGACTGGAACATGTGAAAATTGTCCGGAATGCCTATGCGATCGAATATGATTGTATCAATCCAAACCAGCTGTATGCCTCTCTTGAATTCAAGAAGATCCGGGGACTTTTTTCCGGAGGGCAGTTCAACGGCAGCAGCGGTTATGAGGAGGCAGCCTGTCAGGGACTCATTGCCGGTATCAATGCGGCGATGGAGATTCTCGGAAGAGAGCCGCTGGTGCTGGACCGGTCGGAGGCTTATATCGGAGTTCTGATTGATGATCTGGTGACGAAGGAGAATCATGAACCATATCGTATGATGACGTCGCGTGCAGAATACCGTCTGTTGCTTCGCCAGGATAATGCGGATCTGCGTCTCACGAAAAAGGGATATGAGATCGGTCTGATCTCAAAAGAGCGGTACGACTGGGTCTGTAAAAAAGAGCAGATGATCAAAGAGGAGATTGACCGTGTTGCGAAGGTTCATGTAGGTGCGAACAAAGAAGTGCAGGCTCTTCTGGAGAGTTACGGGAGCATACCGTTAAATACCGGTGTGACGTTAACGGAGCTGATGCGCAGACCTGAGCTTGATTATGATAAGCTGGCGCCGATCGATCATGAGAGACCGGAACTTCCGGAAGAAGTGAGAGAGCAGGTCAATATTCTGATTAAGTATGATGGGTATATTTCCAGGCAGATCAAGCAGGTGGAAAGCTTTAAGAAGCTGGAGAAGAAAAAGATACCGGAAGGATTCGATTATGATGAGGTTCCGAGTCTGCGCATTGAGGCGAGGCAGAAGTTAAAGCTGTACAGTCCGACGTCGATCGGTCAGGCGTCGCGTATCTCCGGTGTATCGCCGGCGGATGTTTCGGTATTGCTGGTGTACATGGAACAGATGAATCATCATGGGGAGCATCATTCATAGGAGTATCATTCATAAAAAGAAAAAGAGCGCAGGAATGGAGAGGTGGTTTATGGCGTATAATCTTGAAAAGTTCAAAAAAGGTCTGGATGATTTGCAGATCCATCTGGACGAAAAACAGATGGGACAATTTCTAACCTATTATGAACTTCTGGTAGAAACGAATAAAGTTATGAACCTGACCGCTATCACAGAGTTTGACGAAGTAATTGAGAAGCATTTTCTTGACAGCCTTTCCCTGTGTCGTGTGAAGGATTTAAGAAGTCTCGAAGATCGACCGGAGGCATATCGGATTCTGGATCTTGGAACGGGAGCGGGATTTCCGGGAATTCCTTTAAAGATTGCTTTTCCGAAACTTCAGATCGTGCTGGCGGATTCACTGAATAAGAGAATCCGTTTCTTACAGGAGGTCATTGACACACTCGGATTGGAAGATGTGACCGCTGTTCATGGAAGAGCAGAGGAGATGGGCAGAAATACATTATATCGGGAACAGTTTGACCTATGCGTGTCCCGTGCCGTGGCAAATTTATCCTCCCTCAGCGAGTATTGTATTCCATTTGTGAAGACCGGCGGGGCATTTATTTCCTATAAATCAGGAGAGGTGGATGAGGAAGCTGCACAGGCAAAGAGAGCCATTTATCTTTTGGGTGGTGAAGTGAAGGATATTTACAAATTCGATTTGTTTGATCAGAAGCGTTCGTTTGTTGTGATTGAGAAAGAGAGGAAGACGCCGAAAGATTATCCAAGAAAAGCCGGCACACCGACAAAAGAACCGCTGCAGTAACAAAAAAGAGAGATGATGCGATGGATCCTTGATCCGGTCGTGTCATCTCTCTTTGATTTTATGAAGTATTTGATTGTATAAGGTATGACGTTACATTAGTGATCTTCATGTAAAAACATCCGCATGATGTTCAGAAGCTTATCCGGTACTTCAAGCTGCGGGGTAAGACCTGCATTTGAAATATAGGCGGTTTCTACAGTTGCATTCTTGTGTGCATAAGAATCCGCGATGGTTACCGCATCTTTCATGGAACGGCTTTCGATAATATATAGCGGAATGGTAAGCTTTTTCACGGCATGTCCGATTGCATTGTCGGTGTAATGTCCCTCGATGCTTGCCATCAGATATTTTCCGTGGCTCTTTCCCATGTGCGATGCCTCATAGTAGGCATCAAGCATCTTGCTGGATACAAGCTGCGGTCTGCTAAAATATGTTTTCTGCAGTGTCCGCTGGATATTGGATTCGTGTGTCCGGACATTGTAGAGGAATGTTCCGAGGATCGGCAGCTCCAGCAGTGTCTTTTTGACAGAGGAATACTTGTCCGGTGTGCAGTCAAAGCTGCTCATCGCAGGCGGATTGATCGCAGTGATGCTTGCGAGAAGATTCGGATTCATATTCTGGGCAAGTACCGCAAACGAAATGGAATTGCCTGTCGTCACGACATCCGGGCGTTCTCCGATCACATCATGAATAAAATCTGTGAGAAGCTGTACATACAGGTAATTGGTATAAGTCAGATAAGGCTTGTCCGAGCGGCCGCATCCTAACAGATCTATGGTATATACCGTATAATGCTTTTCAAGCTTTTTCACAAGTCTGCACCACTCATAAGAAGAAGAGATCGGATTTAATTCGTGAATGAGAAGGAGCGGAGAACCGGAGCCGCGCTTGGTATAAAAAATACTGCCGTTCTTCCAGTGATAGTAGCTGCCGCTTTCCGTCTTTAAAATATTTTTCATCTCTGCTGTCATATCGATGAAGCGGTTCACAAGATGAATCGTGCCTGCAGCAAGAGCAGTCAGCAGAAAGAAATGTCTGATATTCTTTTTCATGCTATTGTTCATAGAACCTCCCGTAATCTTTGCAAAACGTTTCCTATTACTTATATTATAGCCGCTTTCCATAACTTATACAAATTAAAAATTCTGAAAATATAAATTTTTGCTTTTCATTGAATTACGTTTGGTATAAAATAATACTGGTAATTTGGTTTTTAATATCAAACATATGTTCGGTGGCGAAATGGTAGAAGAATATATTCAGAAAATTTATGAGGAACTTTTAAAAGAGGAGCAGAACAGCGCGAAGCGGATTTCTGATTTACAGATTCATTTGAAAGAGACGCAGGCAATGATCCATTTGCTTGAGGAGACGAATGATCCTAATTATGAGTCGTTTACTCCAAGAAAAGTAAATTCCAGGAATAAGCAGAAAATCGATGAATTGCATGCAGAGATGAAAGAACTCGAGGAAGCAATTCAGCAGGAGACAGACTACCATACGCAGCAGATGGAAAAAGTGGAAGAAGCGGCGAAGGTATTGCGGCAGGCGAAAGCAGATGTTGCATGCAGGTGTGACAGAAATACACTTGAGGAAGAAAGGTACCATACGTCTCTCCTTGAAACGCAGGAGAATGAGAGACAGCGCATTTCACGTGAACTTCATGACAGTACCGTACAGAATCTTACGGCAATGGTTCACATGGCAGAACTGTGCAGTAAACTGGTGGATATGGATCCGATCCGGTGTAAACTGGAACTCAATAAGATGATCAAGAATCTCAGGGAGATCATCGATGATACCAGAAAGATGATTTATAACCTGCGCCCTATGTCTTTTGATGATATTGGTCTGGATATTACAATCGAGAGAACTTTGGACAAGCTGGAAGCAACCGGCACGAAGAAGATTCATTTTGTAGTGGAAGGAACTCCTTATCAATTAAAACCGATTATCGGGATAACGTTACTTAGAATTATTCAGGAGGCATGCAGCAATGCGATCTGTCATGCAAATCCGACTCTGATACATGTTCTGTTAAGATACGAGCAAGGGGGTATCACGGTAATAGTCGAGGATGATGGAACAGGATTTGATGTTCATATTCTGGATGAGCGTCCAAGGGATGATAATTCTGGGTTTGGAATGTCTATGATGAAAGAACGAGTATATTTATTATCCGGTTCGATACAGATTGACTCTAAGATCGGTGTTGGAACAAAAATTATAGTGAAAGTACCTATTAGTAACAAGGAGGAGTTTTAAATGGCAGTAAAAGTAATGATTACAGATGATCATTCATTGATTCGTGAAGGATTAAAGCAGCTGTTGGAACTGGAAGGAGACTTTCAGGTAATTGCAGAGGCGTGTGATGGTATTGATTGCATGGAAAAATTAAAAGGGCAGATACCGGATGTTTTGTTGCTGGATATCAATATGCCGCGCATGAATGGACTTGAAGTTTTGCAGAAGATTAAAGATGAGAAAATAAATGTCAAGATTCTTGTTCTTACCGTACATAATGAAGTGGAGTATTTATTGAAGGCAGTGGACATCGGAATCAATGGTTATCTGTTGAAAGACTCTGAGTCTTCTGAATTGAAAAAAGCAATCTTATCTGTTGTCGATGGAGAAGATTACATACAGCCGAGTCTGATTCCTGTATTAAATGCAAAAATGATTGACCGGGATATGGACAGCGAGAAGATTGAGAAACTGACGAAGAGAGAACTTGAAGTGTTGAAGCTTCTTGCAGTTGGAATGTACAATAAGGGGGTGGCTGATGAATTGCACATCAGCGAACGTACTGTGAAAAATCATGTATCGAGTATCTTTAAAAAGATTGATGTTTCTGATCGTACGCAGGCAGCGGTATTTGCTATTCGGAATAATTTGATTTCTATTCATTAGTATTAGAGAGTATAAAGATTGAGTGTTTCGGAATCATCCGATACACTCAATTATTTTATAAAAAAAATAATGTTTATTACTATATAAAATTGTTTTAAAACGCGTATTATTGGAAAAATCATTGCAATGTTTCACGTGAAACATTATATAAATAAAATGTTTCACACATGTTTTCTACAAGATTTTGTATTTATAAAAAAACAGAAATACAACAGTTTGCAATCAGCGTGAAAATGTTTCACGTGAAACATTTCATACGAACTTTCCTATAGAAAAGCATATGTAAAAGTGTTATAATGAACTCTGGCAAACAAAACGCACCAAATGAACAGGGTAATAAAAATTTAAAAGAGGTACTATATGAGCAGAATAATTGCAATCGCAAACCAAAAAGGTGGTGTTGGTAAGACAACCACAGCTATTAATTTATCATCCTGTCTTGCAGAAGCAGGAAAGAAAGTGTTGACCATTGATCTTGACCCGCAGGGAAATATGACAAGCGGATTAGGCGTTGATAAAAACGAACTGGAAAATACTGTATATGAATTGATGCTGGATGAGTGTTCCATTAAAGAGAGTATGGCAGATACCGTAGTAGAAGGAATGAAGATTATCCCGTCCAATGTGAATCTTGCCGGAGCAGAGATCGAGTTACTTGGTATCAATGAAAAGGAATATATTTTAAAAAATGCCGTAGATTATATCAGAGATGATTATGATTTTATTATCATTGACTGTCCACCATCCTTAAATATGCTGACGATCAATGCGATGACAACCGCGGATTCGGTGCTGGTTCCGATTCAGTGTGAGTACTACGCACTCGAGGGATTGAGCCAGCTGATTCACACGATCGATCTGGTACAGCAGAGATTGAATCCGGATCTTATCATCGACGGAGTAGTATTCACGATGTATGATGTGCGAACCAATCTGTCCAACCAGGTAGTAGAGAATGTTAAAGAAAATCTTGATACCAAGATCTATGAGACACTGATTCCGAGAAATATCCGATTAGCAGAGGCTCCATCTCACGGACTTCCGATCAATATGTATGATTCAAAATCAGCGGGAACAGAAAGTTATCGTATGTTGGCAAAAGAAGTGATGGAGAGATAAGGAGAAAAACTATGGCTGCTGCAAAAAAAGGTGGACTGGGAAAGGGAATTGATTCATTAATTCCGAACAAGGTAAGTGCCACAAAAACGGAAGTAAAGAATGAAAATGTGAAAAACGATAAAGTCATCGAGGGTGTTCTGGTAAATATCAATAAGGTAGAACCGAACCGAGAACAGCCAAGAAAGAATTTTGATGAGGATGCCCTGTTGGAATTGTCCGAGTCAATCAAACAGTTTGGTGTGTTACAGCCTCTGCTTGTACAGGACAGAAAAGGATATTATGAGATTATTGCCGGCGAGCGCAGATGGCGAGCAGCGAAACTTGCCGGATTAAAAGAGGTTCCTGTAATTATCAAGAATCTTTCCAACCAGGAAGTCGTAGAAATCTCCCTGATCGAAAATATCCAGAGAGAAAACTTAAATCCGATTGAGGAAGCAATCGCATACAAGCGGTTACTGACAGAGTTCAATCTGAAACAGGATGAAGTTGCCGAGCGTGTATCGAAGAGCAGAACCGCTGTCACCAATTCCATGCGACTGTTAAAACTCGACGAGAGAGTACAGCAGATGGTAATTGATGACATGATCTCGACCGGACATGCGAGAGCACTTCTCGGTATTGACGATCAGGAAAAACAGTATACGACAGCACAGAAAATTTTCGACGAAAAACTGAGTGTGCGTGAGACGGAAAAACTGGTAAAGAAGATCCAGCAGGAAAAAGATCAGCCGGAAGCAAAGGAAGAGGTAAAAATCGATCCGAAGATGGAAGCAATCTGCCGTGATCTGGAAGAGAAGATGAAAGTCATTCTTGGAACGAAGGTCGCCATCAATCAGAAGGATAACCAGAAGGGCAGGATCGAAATTGAATATTATTCTATGGATGAACTTGACCGTATCATGGATCTGTTTGGATCCATCCGAAAATAGACAGAGTAAGATTCTGATAAAAGCCATATCAGAATAAAGAGAGAGGAAGCATATGATTTCACAGTATTTAGGTTTTGATTCCGATTATATTATTATCGGACTTAGCGCAGTGGTTCTGATTCTATTGATTCTTATCATTGTAAATATTGCGCAGATGCGGAAGCTGAAAAAAGCATACAAAGTATTTATGAGCGGAAAAAACTGTAAGAATCTGGAGGATACCCTGATCAAGCGTCTGGATCAGGTAGATACACTTCTTGAGGCAAACAATGAGAATGAAAAAACAATCAAATCATTGTTTGAGGCCATGCAGCTGACCTATCAGAAGATGGGACTGATAAAGTATGATGCGTTCAACGAGATGGGAGGAAAACTCAGTTTTTCTCTTGCCATGCTGGATGTAAGAAATAACGGATTTATCATCAATGCCATGCACACACGCGAAGGCTGCTATACATATATCAAAGAGATCGTAGATGGTAATTCCATTATCGTGTTATCGGATGAGGAGCAGAAAGCTCTCGACAGAGCTATGGGAAAAACAGAAAACAACGAATGAGGATAATGTATGAGAATACAACTGGTAAGAACACTGCAAGGGGGGGAGAAACTTGCAGGGCCGGTCATAACGAAGGAAAATGAAATTCTCATTTCTGAGGGAACAACGCTGAAAACGGAATATCTGGATCTGATCTCCTTTCTGGGAATCGAGACCGTGTGTATCGAAGATCCTTATGAGGAAGATGAAACACCACATGATATTATCAGTAACGAAAAACGGGAAGAATATATTGAAAAAATAAAATCTATTCTGGAAAAGCATATTTATCACAGGGGCAGTTCCCTTCGGGAAATTGAATACGTCGCAGAGGACATTATTCAGGATGTCATGCAGGCGGATGAAAATATGGTAATTGATCTTTTAGAACGCGAAGGTAATTTGTATGAACATACACTTGTAGTAACAAAATTATGTATTATAGTCGCAAAAAAAATGAAGCTCACTGCGGAGCAGATTTACAGACTTGCACTGGGAGCATTGCTGCATGATCTGGGACTCCGCTACATTACGGTGCCGTATATCAACTGCGACATCAACGAATTGTCAGAAGCAGAGGCTTTTGAATACCGGAAGCATCCGATACTTGCGTACTCTGTTCTGGAGGAAGAAAAATGGATGGATCCTTTTGTAAAAAAAATGGTACTTGTACATCATGAGAGAAGAGACGGCTCCGGATTTCCTCTGAAGCAGAAAACGCGGGATACGGAATGTGGAATATTACAGGCATGTGATGCATTTGACTGTTTTATCAGCGGGATGGAATGCAGACGTATGAGCATCCAGCAGGCACTCGAGTATCTGGTGGAAGGTACGGATATTTTTTATGACAGGAGAATCGTGCGTGCGATCGAGCGGCTCGTCGCACGTTATCCGGTTGGGACGAGGGTTCGGCTTAATACAGGCGAATCGGGAATCGTTTTAAAACAGACAGAAAATTCCATCCGTCCTGTAATTAGAATTTTGGATGAAGAGAACCGGTTGACGGAAAAGGTATATCAGTTAAATAAGAACAAGAATGTATCTATTCTTCAGGTCGAAAACTAGAAACAGAAAGAGGTGAGGATAGAAAATGCACAAATTTCTAAGAGCCATCGGGTTCAGTCATATTACAAAAGAACAGCTGCAGCATATTTTTGCAGATATTATAAGCGCACCGACGGTTCAGAAGGCTGCACTTGATTCGGAGGGCAATGAATTTGCAGAACTGTCAAAGGAGTACGGAGATTTTTTCGGAATCTCTGTCCGGGGCGTGTATAACGAAGATGATACCTTTGAGATGGAATATTACTATCCGTATTTGTGTGGAAAGAACATATCCACAATAGAACCCGCAGAAGTGGAAAAACATGCGGAAAAAGAATCCTATGCGGGGATATGTGATGAAGTCCGCATTGGAGTGACACTCATTTTTTATCTTCAGAATGTGGTGGATTATCTTGCGGTCAGCAAGAGCAAAGGATATATGAATCTGGCAGACGGCGTCATTTTAGCTGCGCTGTCTACGGAGGGAAAGATTTTATTCCCGATCAATAAGGCGGAGAAAAAAGTGCCTCATGCGCCAAAGGAGGGAACAGACCGGAATCATCTGATTGCCGCGGCAAGAGACGGGGATGAGGATGCGATCGAGAATCTCACGCTGGAGGACATTGATACCTACTCGCTGTTGTCAAAAAGGATCACACATGAAGATGTGCTCAGCATTGTGGATACCTACTTTATGCCGTACGGTATCGAGAGCGATCAGTATTCGGTGCTCGGCGAGATCATGGATGTGACACTGCTCCAGAACCGTTTCACGGAAGAAAATGTATATTCCATGGAAATCATGTGCAATGATATTCTTTTCAGCGTCTGTATCAATCAAAAAGATCTGCTCGGCGAACCGGAAGTGGGCAGACGTTTTAAGGGAAATATCTGGATGCAGGGCAGCGTAAAATACCGGGATTAGTTTGTGATTTTACTATGGTTTTTTATCGGATAATATGGTAAAATAAATAAGCTGTATACAGAAAAGTCTGTATACAGCAAATATATGTTTCCTTAGTTAAATGGATATAACAGCCCCCTCCTAAGGGGCAACTAAGTGCAGACCATTTAGTGAGACACAACTGGATTTTAGAGTTTGCAAAAAGACTAAAATCAATATATAATAACAGAGGCAATTCATCACGCAAGTGATTGGATTCATAAACATGGCAGCCGGAGCCAAAAAGGCTGAAAAGCCCGAAAATACGGCATTTGTTCCCTTAGTTAAATGGATATAACGGGGTCCTCCTAAGGTTCAATCATGGTTGAGACTTATGGAAGTTGAGAAGTGATAAGTCAGAGTTCGATTCCAACAGGGATTGCCCTGAATGTCAAAATTAGATACAATGGAAATTCATCACAAGAGTGATTGAATTCATAGATATGGCAGCCGGAGCCAAAAGAGCTGAGAAGCCCGAAAATACGGCATTTGTCTCCTTAGTTAAATGGATATAACGGGGTCCTCCTAAGACTCTATTGTAGGTTCGATTCCTATAGGAGACGCTCATTTTTAGCGGTAATGAAGATAGTTTCATTGCCGCTTTTTTCATGCAGAATTGCAATTTCAGTGACAAATTTGTCAGCGAAACAGGGTTAAATATACTGATTTTGTCAGCGGGGATGGATGCTTGTCACTGATTCACATTTTCTAGTCTGTCACCCGGACGGATTAACTACAGTGTAGGATGAGCTTTGGGGTGTAAAATTAGGAAAAGCAGTGAAACAAAACACGATATTCTTGTCTGTGATATCAGGCCTGTCGGAAGAGTCCGTTCAGATTAGAGAAATACAATCTATTCTGGACGGGCTTTTTTACGTTCAGGGAAAGGAAATTGCCTATGGAAGAAAAGAAGGAATTGCAGAATCAGGATGAAAGAGTTGTAGAGATTGAGCTGGAAAGACTTCGGGGATTTGTAAACCATCCATTCAAGGTTCAGGCGGACAGTCAGATGATTGAATTGCAGGAGAGTATTAAGAAGTATGGAATATTAAATCCTCTGATAGTCAGACCGAGGCAGGATGGAACTTATGAGATCATATCGGGCCACAGAAGAAAATTTGCAGCTGAAAAGATAGGTTATCGTAAGGTGCTATTTTTTTACCACAAAAGGAGGAACGAAATGTCATATAAATTAGTAATTGCTGAGAAGCCTTCGGTGGCACAGTCCATTGCAAAGGTAATCGGTGCAGATAAGAGAGAGGACGGATACCTAGAGGGCAACACCAAAACTACTATGTGCCATTTTTTAATCGGCATAATTTGCCTGAATACACTCTGTAAATCCAGACGGATCTCCCAACTTAGCTTTATCAATATTATCACGAAGATATTTGCGTGTGGCGTCATCACAGCGATCTGTTCCCATATAAGGCATATCAAAGGCTTTTTCGAGTTCAGATAAAGATTTTGCCGCCCTTTCCGAATCCGTATTGTAAGTATCAAGCCATTCCTGCATCCAAGAATATTCCCAAAGGTTAGATGCTTTTGTATCGCCATATCCTATCTGAAAAGACGCTCCCGTATCTTCGCCTTCCAAAGCATCAGGCGGAGTAACGCCCTCCGGCCAATTCAAACTCTCAATGGTCGTTAGGTATTCTTCTTCAATGGTAGCAAAGTCCGTGAAACCTCTTTCGTTTGTGTCGGAGTCCGAAGAAGTGGAGCAGCCTGCCAGCATAATCACCAGCAAAGAAATCATAACACACAGTAACAGTCTGTACGGTCTTTCGGATTTTGAGATTGTTCGTTTCATTTTGTTTCCTCCTTGAATTGAGTTTTATTATCTAAGAGCCAATGCAGGCTCTAATTTTGCTGCTTTCAATGCTGGTAATAATCCGCCCAATAATGCTGTAAGCACAGACACAGCAACTGCAACAACAGCAACGCTGATTGGATAACTCGGTGTTCCCACCGGGGAATCCACAGGGAGCAACGCTCCAATACAATGCACCAAAATCAGCGAAATCAAAATAGCTGCAAAGCAAACGAATATTGATAAAATCAACTGTGAGCCTAAAACCAATGCCACAATATTTGTTCGTGAAGCACCTATCGCTCTGCGGATCAGCAACTCATGTGTGCGCTGTTCCAATGAAGATAGTCCGATATTGATCTGCCCTAATACGGAAACAAACAGCAACAAAAGCGAAGTAACCAAAAGCCCTAATTGCAGTATGGACAATACCGAATCATAGGTATCTCCAATATCACTACGCCCAACACTTTCCCAGTAACCGCCAATGGTATCAGTCAAAATGTCGCCAAGGGCAGAATGTATCTGTTCGATTGTCAGTCCTGTTGTGGGATGCCAATACACATTTGCATTTTGTACTTGCCACATTGCTGGCGCAAAATTGAGGATCGCCGCAGAATCCGCATAGATAGTCGGAAAATCCCTGCCATCGTTTACTACTCCGACAATATTGAATGGGGTTAACGAAAGTGTGCTTTTTACATTTCCTGCAGCATAGGGCGAATCATTAAAATAGTTTTTAGTTTCTTTGTTTATGACCACTTCAAGCGATCCGCCTTCACTCGAAGGCTCTAACCATCTACCGGATGTCATTGGAAGATTATAGACTTGACTATATGCCTCCGTGGTGCAAACTACATCAAAAGCCATCAGGTTTTGGTAAACATCATTCGGCGGTATTGGCGTTAAATCTTTCATTGGTGCAAATCGAATATCCTCTCCCATAGAAAAAGTAACAGCGGCTACATCATCAATGGCTTCAAATCTCTGGAATAATTGTTCCATTTTATTTCTATCGTGAAAATCGGATTTCGTTATCACGAATGAGTAAGTAGGTGACCAGCCATATACCTGTGCGTTTACGGAAATCAAATACTCCCGTCCAAGCGTACCAACTAATACCGATCCAAGCATTGCGATAATGCCTACAAGCATTGAAACACTTGTCAGAATACTTCTAAGTGGAGACAGACGAAGGTCTTTAAGTATCATTTTTAGCACAAGTTATCCTCCCTCCATCCATTTCAAAAATCGTATCACAGGTATCTGCAATATCAGGATCGTGCGTAACCAACAGCAGCATAATTCCATTTTCTTTTACGACGCTGTGCAACAGTTCCATAATCTGCGTTCCCGTCTTTTTATCCAACGCTCCCGTAGGCTCATCACATAAAATGGCTTCCGGAGATACTGCAAGCGCCCTTGCGATTGCAACTCTTTGTTGTTCACCGCCGGACAAATTGATTGGGTAATCATTTTCCTTGCTTTCTAAGCCGACACTTTTTAGCAAGCCTGTAATTATCTCGTGACGCTGTTTGGCGGTAAACGACTTTTTGGCATAGAGTAGGGGTAATTCGATATTTTCCCATACCCGCAAGTGCTTGATCAGAGAGTAGTTCTGAAATACAAATCCGATATTATTGGCTCGCAGTATAGACAGATCACGGTCTTTCAAAGCAGAAATAGATATACCATCATAAAGGTACTCGCCCTCATATTCCCGATTTAACAAGCCAATAATGGATATAAGGCTTGTTTTGCCTGAGCCGGACTTTCCGACAATGGCATAACTGCGCCCTCGTTGCAACTCCATATTAGCGTTGGTTACTGTTGTCAGCCTATCGCCATTATTCAATTTGACGCTTGCTTTCAAATCCTTTATTTTGATTAAAGTCTTTTCGGAAATTCCTTTCATTTTATCAAATCCCCCTCGGATCAAGGTTTGGCGGAGTAGCAGAAACCACATCGCCCTCCTCTAAGCCGGACAGTATTTCTATATTGGCTCCGTCTGTCACACCCAATGTCACTTTTGTTTCCACTCTTTCTCCATTCGGAGTAATTACAGTAACCAATCCCGTCCCTTGTCTACCCGCTATTACCGACAGCGGCAATATAAGGACATCATTTCTCGTTGTCGCCGTTATGACTACCGTTGCACTTTGCCCCGATTTCACATTGACTGTTTGACTGATCAAGCATTGCAGAATGCCCTCTTGCGGCACGATTCCCGTAAACGCATTTTCATCTGCGGCAGGCGACACCACGGCAATCATATCGGTTGGTCCTACACCATCATATACTTGAAATTTTGCTTTCAACTCTGCATACTCCGGTAAGGTACTCAAAAAATTATCTGCCTCTACATTGAGGGCAAATCCTGTATAATGCACTATCGCTACGGGATAATTACTCGGTACGCTTTCATTGGATGGGGCAATAGAGGTAATTGTACCATCCACCGGAGATTTCAATTCTTTGCCGTTCACAGTTCCAATAATTTGCCCGGCAGTGATTTTTTCTTCTAATTCTACCGCTGTATTAAATATGCCATTTTCGGGTGAGGAAATAATAAACGGTACTGCCGGAACAATAGTCGTTTGCGTTGAAACGGTTGGAGTAATTGTCCCTCGTACAACTGATACCGTTTTTTCTGCGGATGTTGCGCTATCTGTAAGATTGTTTTCGTCTGTCTGCCCAATTGCAGAGCAGGCAGATAGCGTAAATACAAGAAACAAAATAGAACATAGCAGCATTTGTTTTCTTAGCAACTTCATCATTCCTCCTTATGCTGTATCACAAAAAATACGAGCCTCTATCTTGATACTTTTATTGTACCAACACAGAAGCCCGTATTTTCTTGATTGCTCGTAAGTTATTCCTCTATTTTTCTATGCAAATTCTTACAATTTTCCTACGCCAACGGCAAAGTAATTGAAAACTTGTTTTGATCCTCTTGGCTCTCTGCAACGATTGTACCATTGTGTAGTTCAACAATCTGCTTTACAATCGCCAAACCTAATCCAGCTCCTCCACTGCTTGTACTTCTCGCTGCGTCAAGCCGATAAAACTGCTCGAAAATCCTGTTTAACTTTTCTTCCGGCAGAGTATCGCCGTGGTTACAAAAAATAATGCTGACCGTATCTTCATGACATTGTGCGCTGATCGTGATATCCGTATTTTCAAAACTGTAGATAACCGCATTTCTCAAAAGGTTATCAAAAACACGCTGAATTTTGTCTGCGTCACATCGAAGCATTATATCATCATCAACACAAAGATTACATTGCAAATTCTTTGATTTGAGCATAGGCTTAAATTCATATACAAGTTGCTCCAGCAGGCGAGTTAAATTGATTTTCGTGTATTGTAATGTAATATCGTATATATTGAATCGTGTTATCTCGAAAAACTCGTTAATCAGATCCTCTAACCGTTCTGCCTTACTAAGAGTGATTGAAAGGTACTTTTCTCGAAGTTCCTTTGAGATTTGCGATTCATCACGCAGTAAAGTAAGATACCCGATTACAGAAGAAAGCGGTGTTTTCAAATCGTGTGCAAGATACATAATCAGGTCATTTTTTCGCTGCTCATTTTCTTTTGCAAGCCTTGCATTACTTTCAGCCTCTTGTTTTAACTGATTGATGTTAGCGGCGATTTCACTCAACTCCGGGGACATTTCAATGTAACTGACATTCTGATCGAACATTTTTCCTGTCGCAGCCTGTACCTCGTACACATAGGCGACTACTTTTTTCAAAAGTAGGTATGTCAAGTATATAATACAGCCACCCCACACGATTACAGCCACTATATAAAGATATACTGTTCTGTAATACAAGTAATAATACAAAACATACTTGCGGAGAATTTCCTCTGCCATAATTCCTAAAAGAAAAGTACCGCCAAAAATAAGCACAGAGCAAATCGCACATTGAATTACATACCCTTTGAACAAGGTAGAGAGCAGATAGTTTTTTTCTTTTTTATTCAATTTCATACCCTACCCCCCAAACAGTTTTAATGAACTTCGGATTTTTTGAAGGTTCATTCAATTTTTCCCGAAGCCGCCCAATGTGCGCCATTACCGTATTGTTACTGTTGCGAAGATACTTTTCTTTCCACACGGCTTCAAATAATTCCTCCGAGGCGACAACTTTACCCTGATGTTCGCACAGATACCACAGAATAGAAAACTCCAACGGAGTCAAGGCTATTTCTTTGCCATACAAGTAGCACTTGTGGCTGACTCTGTTTATCAGTAGACCCCTGATGTCATACTCGTCTTTTTCTTCGGATTGGCTCAAATTAGGACTGTTATAGCTCTGATAACGCCTTAATTGCGTCTTTACTCTTGCCACAACCTCTAAAGGATTAAACGGTTTCGTTATATAATCATCCGCACCAATCGTAAGCCCCATAATCTTGTCGCTATCCTCAATTTTGGCGGTAAGCATAATAATAGGGAAGTAAAACTTTTCCCGAATTTTTTGGCAAAGTCGAAAACCATCAATATCCGGCAGCATAATATCAAGTATCGCTAAATCAATCTGCGACTGTTTGATACATTTCATCGCCTCTAACCCATTATAACATTTATATACTGAATAACCATCGTTACTCAAATACACTTCAAGCAGATCAACGATTTCTTTTTCGTCATCCACAATTAAAATCTTCTTGTTCATTGATCCTACACCTCATTTTCGGGTACGGCTTCCATTATGTCGCCAAAATCACACTCTAAGTATTCGCATATATTCAACAGCACGGGAAGGGTAACATTTTCATTTTTTCCGAGTTTCGCAAATGTACTTTTGCTTGCCCCGACCGCTTCTCGTAATTGACTCTTTTTCATTCCCTTGTCAATCAGAAGTTTCCAAAGTTTGTTGTACCGTACTTTCATTTCCGCACCTCCACCCAAATATAGTTTGTATTATAGCACTTTGAGAGTGAAATTCCAATTATTAAGTCTGTATTTTGAGACTTTTAGTTTTCAAACCGGTGCAAGATGGCGGGTATGGAATCTCAGATTACAATTGACGTCTTTCTCAAGAAGAACTGGCTGCCAAAGTTAATGTTACACGCCCTACTATCAATTTACTAGAACTCCAGCCCGGAAAAGGCTATTATCGTAGCCAATCTGTTCAAACAAACCGTAAATGCAGAATGCCCAAAGGTTTGCGTTATTTATGGTCTAATTCTTGCAAACCATTTAGAAACACTTACAGAATTCACGCACGAAGAATTGATTGTCTGTAAAGCTTTGGAAAACGCTACGGATTATGATCTGAAGAATTTCAAAGAAATAATGGAGAACTATCTTAAGCCAACATCAAATGGAAGAAGAATTGTATTTCCAAAAGACTTTGCAGATATTGCTGCTTTCACCACCACATGCGATTGGTGTGTATATAATAGAATCTTTGTTTCTCGCACAGCAGAGTGGGGTGAAATGGAAGAAGGCATTTTGGATATGAGCACGTACTATTACGAGGCAAATCCTGCATCTGTTCTTCTGGATAATATAAATGCTGCAAGACAAACTTGGAATTATGGTTAATTATTCCCGCTGATTACTTAGAAGGGAGGTGCGCTATGCTAAATGATTTTTCGTGGAACATGACCGGATACATACCGAAGCACCAAGTTAATCCACACGGTGACGGCATCATCCCCTATGTGGCAGAGCGCATCTTCCAACTGGAACCGGAACCGCCAGCGGTGGACAGTCTGAATGAATATATCCTGTCTGCTTTGCGGGAAAAGAATTTGCTATATTTTTCGTTCTTTCTGCACCACTACGAAACGCAGCTCAACAAGCGCATCAAAGGCTTTCTCAGTGTGGACGGCGGCAATCTGTACGACACAGACCGATTTATCGATATAAAGATCTCCTGCCGGGAGCAAATGCTCCAAAAGCTGATGGACTATGATCCTGCCAAGGGTGCGGAGTATGCTACATACATCTATCCGTTCATCTGGGATTCTATGCTCCGTTTCCGCATGGGCGAAGAAAAATGGTCGGTATCCTCTCTGACCAATTACAAAATGGTGCGATCAATGGCGTGGCTGTACCATAACACCAAAGATGCGGTCAACCAGTTTTCCAAGAAGTATAACTGCGACCTTGCTCTTGCGGAAGAATATCTGAAAGTTGTCCGTGGAATCCGCAACCAGCAGCCGTTCTATATAACGGACGAGGACGGCGAGGAAACAGGCGAGGATATAGCCCTTGACGATAGCTGGAACTATACCGACATCCTCTGGAACGGCATACAAGCAGAAAAGGTACAGCGGGCATTTGAGAAGCTGAATTACCGGGAACAGACCTTGCTCGAAAAACGGTTAGCAATCTGTATGACCTGCGGGCGAGTTGGCTCATGGAAGAACCGCCCCACTTTTGAAGAATTGGCGATTATGTTTGAGGGCAGCACAGCCAGCGGTGCAGAGCGAGCCTACCGGAAAGCGGTGGACAAACTGACAGAACTGCTGGTTGCCGAAGGTGCGCTCCATGCTGTCCGGCTGAAACAGAAAACCAAAACCAAGCGCAAAAAGAAAATCGCCGCCGCAATCTACGAATATCAAGCAGACTGCGACGGCGAATGGGGCGAAATTTCAGTTGATTTTGAGAACGGCACAGCAGAGATTATCCGACTTGCTGATTGGGATACAATTAAAACGAACTGGTTTGCCAAGGAGGCGATCCGGTATATTTTATCATTGTCGCCTGATGCTCTTACAAAATATATGCTCGTCCCCCTTGAGCCGCCACTTATATCTTGAATCCTTACAACCACTGTAAGTGGTATTTGCTGTGTTCCCATGCTATCATTTTATTACAAATGATAGGAGGTATTCACATGAAACCCATTTTGAATATTGAAAATTTAACAAAAATCTATGGCAATGTGCCAAGTCAAACAAAGGCACTGAATGGGATCACCTTCCAGGTGATGCCGGGAGAGTTTCTCGGCATTATGGGAAGCAGCGGTTCCGGTAAATCCACACTGCTCAATTGTATTGCGACTGTGATTCAACCCACAGGTGGAAGCATTCAGGTGGAAGGCGATACTCTGCAATCCCTCAAGGGAAAGGCTCTTGCAGAGTACCGTGGCAAAAAAGTTGGTTATCTATTCCAGAACTTTGAATTGCTGGACAACCTGACTGGCAGGGAAAACATCCTGCTCCCGACTTCCTTGCATGGGGTATCCGAAGCAGAAAGCAGCCAGCGGCTGAAGCAGTTGGCTGACTATCTGGAAATCACTGATGTTCTGGATAAGTTTCCGTCCAAGATGTCCGGCGGCCAGCGTCAGCGTGTTGCGGCAGCAAGGGCTCTGATCTTACATCCCCAAATGA